>Ga0302320_10009656_pt1 | contig 20692 bp, 4 predicted proteins | sample Bog_T0_3_FD_202130 | JGI IMG/M metagenome (GOLD analysis project Ga0302320, IMG submission 202130) | Peat permafrost microbial communities from Stordalen Mire near Abisko, Sweden - Bog_T0_3 | ecosystem: Environmental > Terrestrial > Soil > Wetlands > Peat | place: Sweden: Abisko, Stordalen Mire...
TAATGAATATAAATAAATAATATCCTCTATTTTTTTAATTTATTCAACATGAATAATAAATCGCTTGGCTTAGGTCTTTCCTCCTCTTCAAAATTGACGCATTTTTCCACAATCTCATCAATTTCTTTGGCGTTTTTATTGTTCCTATTGAAAAAATTGAGTTTTTTCTTTTCCATCAGGATATCTTCTTCCTTCAATCCATTCCACGCTTTCTTTTCATTCATGATCTCATAAAATATCACTCCAAAACTATAAACATCTTGTTCTTTCCTATATTTTCCATCCTTGAGGAATTCCAATGAATCATATTTATTATAATAATTTTTCTTGTTGAATTTCCCAAGGCCATAATCTGCAACAAAAGGCTTAAAATTGCTATCAATTAAGATATTTCTTGTGGTTAAATGGCCATGACACATTTCCATTTTATTGAGTAAATCCAAAGCTTTGAGGATTTCCAGACAAATTTCAATTTTCTCATTAAACCTGAAGTCTTTTTTCTTTTTAAATAACAAATCATGTAAATCATAGGGAAAAGCCTCATAAATCAGATATAGGCTTAGAGGTTCTTTGATCAGACTAAACCCCAAATAAGTAACGAAATTATGACCTTTGAAAAGACTCATATTGTTGATTTCGGTTAAAAGACTCAGGATTTGAAATTCTTCCATTTTTACGTTTTTCATAGAGCATCTTTTATTCATGAAATACGCTTCTAAGATCTTTCCACGAACACTCGCGCCTATTATTTCATTGCTTATTTTCAAACAATTGAAAGGGATCATCATCGGAAACAAACCTCCAACTTCATTATTTTCCTTAATTTTATCTGAGTTCGCATATTTATTATTATTGTTATTATTATAATCAGATTCCTCAAAATCGACCTGTATATTAAAATTAAAGACTTCAACTTGATTATTAGATTCGCTGATTTTCGTTTCCTCATTCTTGCATTCAGTGGTGAACTCGGAATTCGGTTTTTCCTTCTCTAATTTCTCTGAAACGGTCGTTTCAAAATCGCCTTCATTATGCTTGTTCACAATCAAAGGAGAAACACATAAAATATCCTTGAATTGCCTTGGAATCAATCGGTTCTCATACCAACCCCGCAATCCGATTTCATCGGAATTCATGATAAAATTATTACAAATTTGGAAAAAATGTGTCTTATCATGTTCCAATGTTTTGAACATAGCATCGAGACCTTTGATTTTCTGAAAACTTGCTGCGATCTTCTGGATATTCTGAGTGATATTTCTTCTGATTATCGAGGCAGATATCGAATTCAGCTCGAGTTTCTGCGTTTCTGTCTTGATCGTATTGAAGAAATTCTCAGCGCGATGTCCCAAAACCTGCAAATTCTGGTTGATTTCAAATAAATTGGCTCTGGCTTCGAAAGCCACCCTGAAAAATTGCTTCAAATTCTCGAAAAAAATGCCGCAATCAGATCGAGAAAGATCCAAACCGAGCTTAATATAAGGGTTCTGGGTTTCGAACTTTAAGCCAGATTCCAGGATTCTCCCCTGACAATTCGCAGAAATCGAATAGATCCAAGCTTGGATCCCATCTACCAGAATTTCGCAATCACAAGTATTTAATAAAGTTTTTATAGGAATTGTGAAGGAAGAACGAAGATTTTCAGCCTTTTCTAAGAGAAGAGAAGCTTCTTTGAAGGTGGAATCATAGAGAGAGATTTGAGTATGGGAAAATTCGATGTCAAATGGCTCGAATAAAGAGGTTTCGAGATGAGAAAGAGAGATTTTGTTCATTTGGAAGATTCTTATGATTAGGAGAAACTTTAATTATTATAGTTGGAATATGATAGAAATCGATTTTTTGGTTCGTTAAATAAATTTGAAAATAAGACTTTGCAATAGTGCAAATGAGAAATTAAAGGAAAGAATTCAAAAATTTAAAAATTTTTGAATTTGAATTCGAAAACGATTTTTCTATTTTATTATTTTTAAAAGACTTAAATTTTTGTAAATTTCATTAGAATTCTTTAAAAAATTAATTATCATTAAATAATTTCTTTAAAGAAATTTTTTTTCTTTATTTATTTTTTCTTAACATATCTATATATATCTGGAAATTGTGCTTTCAATTTGCTATTCCTTTCAAATTCCTCCATCAAATATTCCATAACTCCCTCATGTTTCATCAGATAAATCAATTGTTCATTTTCGCTTCTAATCATCACGCTAAACAAAAACACTCCCGAAATCCATAAAGTTCCTGTTTTCAGTTTCTTCACTTCTCCGAAGGTCTTCTGAATCAAATTATTATGTGATATTCCCACCATCAATTCTTTAAATAAAGTCTCATTACCTTCTTTATTCCAAATTATTGATGTTAACATCGTGAGACCTTCATTTTTCAAAGGAGGGAATTCGCGATAAGCCAGGAAAATCATAGGACTTTTGAATAATTGGGCATCGAAACATTGCGAATCCAATAACAAGCAACTCGTTAAATATTGCAGGAATTGAGTCTCGATAATCGGTCTTTTTAAAGTTTGCGAATTACTAGAAACCAAATTATCGAAGATCTTCAAACGGATATTCGCTTCTTCGACATAATCCTCAATAATATGGATATCTTCAGTCTTATTCTTGATAAATGAGCCTATTAGATGATATTGAAGCTTTACGAATTTCAAGAAAAATTCAGTGAAATGCAATTTATTGAGGATATTATCGAATTTCACGTTTTTTCGTTCTAAAATCCTCAGGAAAACTCGAGAAAATGCCTGAGAAACTGGATTCAAGAGATTTCGAGCAAAAGGCCTTAAATCTTTATGAGCGATTATAGCCTTGATTTCCTCATTATTTTCTTTAGAAACGAACTCCTCATCAGAATCTTTATGATATATATTGATTTTCTCAATGATCCCAAGCATCCATTGTAAGCTCTTCATTGTCAAATCCTCATAATCTGGGTTAAAAAGCACGAATTCCAAGCCGATTTCGCTTAATTTATCAGGGAAATTCGCAATTTCTATTAAAATGCCTTGAACTTTCATAGAGATATTCCCATAAATGAAGAAATCCTCAGCTATTTGTTGGAAAAGCTCGAAATAAAGAATCGCCAATTTCCAAGCTTCGATTAAAGCTGTGGTTTTCTTTAAATAATAGAATTTCAACCAATTCAAGAACTTCTCATTCATATTCCATATTTTCCGAGCCAAAGCTTCTAAAAACATGAATTGATCCTTGCCTTGAATATTGCGATTTCTTCGAATAATTTCTCCTTTGATTTCATTGGAAATCTCGTTTTTCCGGCAATGATAAAAGTCCTTCAAATCCTGAGCCAAATTATGCAATAAAAGAACTGATAATTGAATTGGAATCTCCAAATCCTGTTCTCTTAATAAAGCCCTGATTCCAGGCAAATCGTCTAATATCTTCAAGACTTCTGGTCGACAGGTTTCAGCAATTTGAAAATAGATCTTTAAAACTTCTGGGATCAAAGCATTGGAATCCTTTTTTTTCAAAGACTTCTTATTAACCAGAAGCTTGAAAACTGAAGGGAAAACATCTAAAGATCCATTAGTTAAATTACGAATAACCGCATATGGACCTTGAATCAAATTAAAGAAAATCTTGAGAATCAGGATCTTATTGATTTGAAGTTCAGATGGGTTTTTAAGTCCTGAGAAAAGAGGAGAAATTATCGCTGGAGTTTCAAAGATCTCAGCCAATTTCAAGCAATAATCCTGAATAACTCGACGATTTAAAGAGAAATAATCATTCGCACAATCTAAAAACCTCGTTCTATCAAGTCTATCCTCAGCATTTTGAAGGAAATGAGTGATTATCCCGAAAGTCCTATTAACTTCCTCGATTTCTGGCTTGTTTTTCTCATTTTTCTGATCTTTTGAAGCGAACACTTTCGATAATAGATAGAAAACCTCTAATAAATCAGTCCTTAAATGCGCATCCCTCACATTTAAAGCATTTATCAAATAAACAGGAGTTCTCGAATCTAATAAAGCTTTGATTTTATCAGTATTGCCGCTTTCCAAAACTCCTTTCAAATAAGAAACTACAATCCGAAGTGAAGAAGCCTTGATTCCTTCACTTTTTTCCTGTAAAACCTTGAGATTTTCAGCATTCGTGAATAAATCTCTATAATAATCAAACCCTCGAGGAATTCTATGAGAAAGCATTTTTTCAATACCCTCGATTTTCTCTTTAGGCTGAAATTCAATGATTCTTTGTTGGGCTTCACAATAGGTCAAATAATCCTGAAGAACTGGAAGTCGCGTTTTTCCTACTCCAGATTCACTTATAGATTCTCTATATAAAGTCCCAAATATCAATAATAAATCAGATGTCCAATATAAAGACCGAAACATCGAATTCCTGGGAGTTTTTATATGAGTTTCTAAGGAAATTTCCTCAGAAATCAATATCGAATCTTCTCCAATAAACAACTTCGTAAAAGAAATCAGGACTTTATCCACAAAAGGACTACAAGCCGAATCATATGAAGAAAATTCGGAAAACAAGAGCCGGAATAAATCCTTTAAAGCCAGAAAACATCGAGAATCGCGATTTCCGTTATGAAAAGCCACGAAAATCAATAAATCTAGAATCTCATTATCAAAAAGGAACTTTATCAAGCCGAAATTCGGCAATTTCTTGCGTTTTCGCTCATTTTCCTCAATATCCGCTCTTTTCTCCTCAGGAATCCAAGGATATTGTCGCTTATTTCCTGAGGAATCGTTTTTATAAAGATCAGAAACCACGTTTTTCTGAAGATCATCGAGCTTTTTATTTGGTTTCTGAGCATTAAAGACCGAAAACATCAGAATTTCAGTTATTTCTAATATTTCCTTAGATAAATCGCCTATTTTCTTGTTTTTTCTGCATTTTTGTTCCAATAGTTTTAAAGGATCGAGGACTTTTAGCTTAAGGTTTTGGCTTGGACTTCTAAAGAAATGGAGGTTTGAGGCGAATTGTCTGGCGGAAGTATTGAGATATTTATCCTGATGGAAAACCGGACTTCTCAAAAGTCCTTTAATTGAAGGTCTTTTCGTAGACTCGAATTGTAGACATAAAGAAATGATATTGAGGATATCAGCTAAGCCCTCATCAAATTTTCTATCGAAAATATCATGAAACATGCCTGAAAAGTCCTTTTTTTCTATAGCCGAAACTAAGAAATCAGGGGATTTCTCTTTAATTTCGATATCATAATCAAATTTCAGGATTTCTCTCAATTCCTCATTGGAAAAAACCTCAAAATGAGCGAAATCTGATGGAATAGCTGGTCTTTTTCCTTTTTCCTTAAGGATTTTCACACTAGTGAAGAAATTATTAGGCGATTTCCCGAAAATCACCTCAAATAAAAGACTCGCGAAACTCCAAGACATTAATAAATGAGTATTTTCCATAGGGTTTCGCATTATAAGTTCAGGAGCAAAATAAGCTTCTTTTTCAGGCTCTTTTTCAGAAAAAAGACCTAAATCAGGCAATTTCGATATTATTCCTTGTTCATTTATAAGACCTATTCCTCTTATATTAGATAATTTCAACTTATTCAGAGGATTTCGAGAAAGAAGCACGTTTTCTGGCTTCAAAATAGGCAATAAAACCCCAGAATCGATGAATTCGTTCAGGATTTCTAATAATTCATAACCCCAAAGTCTCAATATCAAGCCTATCGCTGAGGTTTTACTGAGAAAAGGAACTCTTAGAAGCCCACCAGTCAAATTAATGATTTCTGCTAAGGAAAAATATTCATTTTCAGGCATTTTCTCGAATAAAACATAAAGCTCTTTTTCTATAGAATCCAAACCCAGCTTTTTCTCATAAATCCCGATTATTGAAGGCAAAAAATCATTCCGAAAACCCTGATTTCGATCTTTTGAGGTATAAAACGATTGGATTCTTAATTCATTTAAGAGATGATCTTCATATTTTCGACCATCTTTACATATTAGATTCAGGGTTTCTTTAGGATATTGTAAAATATCGAGTTTTCGGCTTGTTTCAAAGGAAAAACCATTGAAATGAGAAAAAAAGGCTGAAATCTTGTTTTTGGAGTTTATTTCAATAGAAAAATTTGAGGAATCCATGAAAAAACGCAGTTTTTCTTGATTTATCAACAATTGCTTATTTTGAATAGATTGTTTATCAGAAAATTCGAGGTTTTCTGATAAATCCTTGATTGGATTTAAAAGTCTGATGGCCGATTCGTTGTTGATATAAGTCGAAACCTGCGATTTTATGAGGTTTTTAGAGAAATTCAATGTATTTTCTATATTTCCCATAGAAATTGTGAGAATTCTATTAGAAATCCATTTATTTCCTATCAATTTCAAGCCTCGAAGCTTCATAGCGAAGCCAAAATGTTGGATATTTCGCAATTTTCCATGTAATTCCTGTAAAATCAAAGTAATTCTATTGAATCCATCGAAATGGTTCAATAAAAATGAGAAAGATTCGATATTCAGGAAAAAATCGCGTTCTTTTATTGGGAATTTCGAATTTTCCTCGATAAAAGTCTTGATTTTCGCGATTTCAATAACATCGCTTTCATTGATTCGATGCGAACTAGTCGCGAAAATATGAGCCAAACGTTGAAATTCGTAATTCGTGAAATCGTCGAATTTCTGGCTTAATTTCAAAGCCTTGAAAAACTCACGTGATGACAAAAAGCCATCAAAATTCTCATCGAAATCAGTTAAATATTCTCCCAAAGGCTTCTCGAGTTTCAAGGCTTTTTTCGCGAAGGTTTGAAGCAAAACATCGAGGAAATCGAAAGAAGCGGGTTTTTCAGGATTCACGATTTTGAGTCCGAAAGATTGGAACTTGAGTTCGAGATCAGAAAAATGGATTTTTTCAGGGCTTTTAAATTCAAGGATCTTGAGGAATTCTTCTGAAGATTCTGAGGATAAAAACACTCCCATTTTGTTCAAAAGGACCACGAATTGATGAGGTGAAATGAAGCCTTTTTTCAAAGGATCGAGTTCTTTGAAAATATCGAATAATGAGACCTTTTAATGATAATTTAAATAGAAAAAGACTTATAATAAAGGAAAAAAGACCTCTTTTTGATTCAAAACCCTACAAATATGTTCGAAAATCTCGAATTCTAGTTGTTTTATAGATGTTTTCCTTTCTTTTTTCTCTAATTCCTCATTAGAAAAGATCGAGACCTTTTCATTGAGTTTATAGAAATCGAGGAATTCCATGAAATTGATGATTCCATCGAGATCTCGATCAATGAAATTAAAAAGGAATCCGACTTGGCCTTTATTAAAGAAAACCTTGATTTTCTGTAGGAAATGAGTGAAATCTTCAATATCGACGATTCCTCTTTTGCGATCATCAAAAGAACTCCAAATTTTATCAATTCCTCCGATTTCATGGAATTTCTTTAAAAGGAAAAGAATGGCGTTTTTATCGATTATCCTCAAATCCTTTAATTTCCTTGATAAAAAGCCTGTGTTTTCCTTTGAAATGTTTTCTTGATCCTTCGATTCGAAATTATAGGCCTTGAGGAATTTCTCCCTGAAATCGATATAACTCAAATGTCCTGGTTTCGGATTAGCGAAATTCGAAACTAAAAGCCCGAGTTCTTTTTCTGATAATTCCTCATTTCCTTCAATACTTCTAATGAATTTCTTGAATTCCTCATGAGAAATCAATCCACTTCCATCACGATCAATACATTGAAAGGCCTGAAATAAAGAAAGATTGGCTTTTCTGAGATAATCAGCGATTTTCCTATAGATTTCACCTTCAAAATCAGGACTTTCTCTAATGTTTTCCTGAGAAATTGGCGATTTTTCATTTTCCTTATAAATCGTAGATTCCAATATCGCATATAAAGACTCTAAATCAAGAAACCCTGGATTTATCCTCAATTTGAAATAATCTAGAAGTATGGATTTCTCTTCTTCTGAAAGCCTTATTCCATTTTCTCGCAATAAACCTTGGAAATCAGCCTCTGAGATCCCGATTTTCAAACGACTGAGGCCTTGAAAAGCCTCATTTGGTCTGACCAATTTCTCACAATTCACGAGATTCGTGAGGAAAAAATGATCTTTTTGCTTATTTCGAAGAAAACCCACGATATTCGCAATCAAAGCTCGAATCCTAGTTTCATGGAAATTATTCGAAAGGTCTTTATCTGGGTTCGATTCGAATAATTGCAATATGAGGTCTTTGACTTCGATAACTCCAGTTTCTCTTTTATCGAGAAATTCCAATAAAATGCGGAATTTATCGATTTCTATGCCTAAATCGAGACTTTTCAGGCCTTCTAATAATTCCTCTCTATTAACAAATCCATTGGAATTTTTATCGAAAAGAGCCTTGATTTGTTTACGATTAAATCCTCGATTTTCCAAAGTTTCTGATATTTTCTGTAAAACAATAAGCGCCTGTTGTTTTGAGGCGAAATTCGGCAGTTTTTTCTCAATATCCTCTTCATTTGTGTTTTTCCCTTCGAAATCTCGACTTTTCAAACTACGAATCAATTCGAGTTTCTCTAGAAAAACGTCTTCTGATATCTCTCCAAAGCCTTTTTCATCGAAAAATTGATGAATCAACAAAAGGTCATCCTTTAAAAGGCCTAAATCCATAGCCTGGAGGCTTTTTAATAGGTCTTTTTTACTAAGACTGGGTTTTTGGGGTTTTTTGAGATATTTATAGAAATTCAAAGGAGTGATTTCTAATCTAGCGAGCATTTTGATCAATTTCTCAAGGCCTAAAGTCACTTGAGGTGGAATATAAAGACTATTATTGGCTTGTTGAGTCGAAAAACCGAAAGGCTCAGTTATAGAGTCTTGAATTTGAAGGCCTTCGCGAATCGCCATATCGAGGAATTCTTGAATAGTGAGCTTTTTCTCTGGGAAATCTCTAGAAAATATATAAAGAAAATCAGGTTTTTGATAATGATAAAGATTTTTATATAAGTTACTTTTGTAATTTGCGGATTATCTGTAAAAGCTCGATATTCGGTAATACACAACCTCTTTCCATAAGGATTTTCCCTAAAGTTTTCTCGTTTAAAGGCTGTCTCGCTGTGAAATCCAGGGTTTTCAATGTGATTTCGAAGGAAATTTGAGAGTTTTCCTTGATTTTCTCAAGAATTCGTTGGAATTCCGGGTCTTCCGAGCCAGAAAAAGGCTTTTTCTTCAGGAATTCGGGATTTTCATTAGGATTATTGGTCTTTTTCATGGATAAAGCCATGCCTTCTTCAAGAAAAGCCTTGAAATTGGCTAATGTGATAAAGCCTTTCTTTTGAATATCGATGGCCTGGAAACAGATTTTTATTTGATGTTTATTGGTAGGGATTCTTAGGAAAAGGACCATTTGATTGAAATCTGCGAGTTCTAAAAAGCCCATTTGTTTCTGATCAAAATCGAAGAATAATCGTTCGATTTGCAATCTTTCCCTTTCAATCACAATTCTGAATTTCTCTAATAATTCATTGATCAAATGATTAGAAGAAACGGATTTTTGCTCATAAGTCTTATGAGCTTCAATCCTCGATCTTTCGAATTCCAGGAGATTTATAGGATCTTCAGAGAAACTATTGATGATATAATCGATTTCCTCAAGGGAAAGTCCTGTTTTCAAGCTACGGATCAATTTCTTAAGATCTGATAATAGGATTTCATTGGGGTTTTTGGCTTTTGGATCATTGGAATTATTCATGAATTTCTGAATCAAGATCTTCCAATTCAGCTTCTTATCGAGAGTTATAGCTTGAAGTCTTGCTAAGGCAGCTTGTTGGAGGCTTTTTGGATTATATTGGGATAAAAGCCTAGCGAATTGCTTATAACCAAACATCTTTTGTTGTTCATTTTCCTTGTTTTCATTAGAAAACGGACTTCCTGAACATAGGAGTTTGAAGAGGATTTCAGCTTCTTGGCTAGTGAAACCCAGGAAATTCCGTTTTAAAGCTTCTTTAAATTCACTAATAGATATTTGGCCTGAGAGATTTCTATCTAATTTCTTAAAGGCTTCTTCATAATTCCCCAGCTTTTGGATAGTATGGATGAATTTCTTCAATAAAGCCTCAGCGAAATCCTCGAATTTCTGCAAAACCAGAGCTCCAGCTTGAACGAATCTTTGCATGAATTCAGGAAATCGAAGATTGAGGCCTTTCACCTTAGAAAACCCATTCCATAATTGATTAAAGTCCTTTTCAGTCAAATGGAGATCTAAAGAAGCCAAGCCTAAACGCAATTCAAGCTTTGATAATGTGAAACTCACATTCACATCGAAATAAACGAAAGCCTCGAAAAGATTCACTGATTTCAATTGGAAAAGCCGAAAAACCTTACGGAAAAGCTCATTTGAAAGCTCGAAATCTGATTTAGAATGCTTATCTGCGATTTCGAGGATTCGTTTCGAAAAAAGCCTATAATCTATTCGTTCTGTGAGTGTGGATGAGGTGAAATAAATGGATTTCTTAGAAGCTAATAGAGATTTATTAGTCTTTTTGGGTGAAGTTGGTTGTAGGCTTTTCTTATTGGTTTTTTCGGTCTTTTCAGTTTTCTTGATATTGCTCTTATGTTTATTGTTGTTTTCTAAAGGAACCTCTTCATATTCGAAATAAAGCCTGATAAGAGTCGTTAATTCATAAGGCTTGATTTTAGTAAGGCCGAAATTGTTCAAAACGGTCTTTAAACCCTCTAAATCAACAACTCCTATAGAATCTCTATCATATTCTATGAAACATTGTAATAAATCCGAACCTTTCACATTCAAAAGACTCTTGATTTTGGCCAAAAGACTCATTGAAAAGTCCTTGATTGGGTCGATTTTTAACTTTTCAAAATAGCTTTGGAAAGTATTCAAGAATTCCTCCTTTTCTATGATTTCGTTTTTATTCATATCCATTAGACTTAAAACCTGAGTGATTTCAAATAAACTCAAGCCTAAATCCAATTGGCCCATTCCAAAGAGGAATTCATTTTTTGAAATTTCTCCATTTTTATTCAAATCGAAACATTCGAAAGCTCTTTTCAAACTCATATCATTATAAAACAAAGCCACTGCCAATTTCTCCATCAGGACCTTTATGGCTTTTTCAGTCAAACCTCGAGTCTCGACTTTCTTGATGAATTCCTGAACATCTATTAGATTCTTCTGATCTCCAAAAGTCCCAATTAATAGGAGTTTTTCCTTTAGACTCAATTGAAGATCCAAGGATCTTAAAACTGCCTTGAAATCGTGTATTGAGACTTTCGCGTTTTCATTTATTGGAACTCCTGTGGTCAAAATGGCATCCCAAACACTGACATCTCGATCTTTAAGCACTCCAGCGATTTTCGCCAATAGAAACTTCATGTCTTCAGATAAAGGCTTTTTCAGAGGGTTTTGATCGACATTTTCTAAAGCTTTATGTTGATAATTCGGGTCATTTTCCAACTCCTTTTTACGATTATGAAGTAAAGGTAGACTTTCGAAGAAATGCTCGATATTAATAAGATTAGCCTCTAAAGTCATTAGACTCGTTGTTGGAGAATCCACGAGTTTTCGCGCTTCTTGGGCCTTTTCCAAAGTTTGTTTCGAGCCGACAATCGCAAATTTCGTGAGCATTTCAGCGTTTTCCAATGAGAAATCGTTCTTTAATTCACTAATAGCTGAAAAGAAGCTTTTCGCGTCTATTAAGGAAGGATCTTCTAAGGATTTCTTATTTTTTTGTTGGAAGAGAAAACGCAGGAAATCCACATTTTTATAACAAACTTCAATAAGACGAATTTGGAGGAATTCAAGGCCTTGAAGCCAAATTTTCTCATTAAAAACCACAGAAACTCCTTGATTGCAAATTCGCAACTTCTTAATGAAAAGCTCAGAATCTATCAAATATTCATGTTTCTCCTCCTGTTCAAGAGGCTTTGAAAATAGACTTGGATCAGAATCTTTCTTCAGATCGAAAACTAAAGCCTGTAATTCGATCTCTGATAAGGAAACTTTCAACCAGGCCAATAATTCCCTGAAATCCTTCAATAATAAGACTTTTTTCTGTTCCCGATCGAAGAATTTTAATGCATAATTGAGATTTATATTAGCATTTGCGGTTTCTCGCTCGATCTTCAAATAAACCTGATTTAAATCGATTTCTTTCCAAGCTGGAATTTCGAGGTTTTCATCGAAAATATCGTTCTTGTTATGATCCTGGAGATATTTATTGAAGAAATCCTCATAATCTATCTGTGAAGAATCTTTATGATAAAACGACCATTCATTAGAGAAACTTATTAACATATCCGAAGGCAAATTATCGACAATGACCTTCAAAATATTCACGAAAGCCGAAAAAGTCAAAATGCCTTCATGTTTTTCATCAAATTTCCGACAAAATTGCAATAATTCACGAATCAAAGGTTGACCTGCTTTTGTTCTAATAAAATTCACGAGATTTTCAGTATGTTTAAAGGATTTTATCATTGATCTCCTATTCACATTCTTATCAGACTTTTCCTTGAAAAGGTCAATTACTGTGAATTGTTCCTTTATGTTCTTTAAAGTGGGCTTTTCTTTGTTTTTCATTGGAGATTTCTCAATATTTTCATTAGAAACACCCATGTTTTCTGGATTTTTAATGGACATCGATAGAATCTCGTGTTCTTCCTTCATGAAATCCTCGAAATTCCTTGTGATTTCTCTCAATTTATTGAGAAAAGCCTCGAATTCTATGGGAAAAGCCTCTTCTTCGAATCTCACTAATAATTCATCAATAGCCTGATTGGCAATATCTCCTCTTATTAATAAATATCGAATATCGCCTAAATTCGAGAGTTTTTTGCTTGCGAATTCCCGAATTTCGCTTTCTTTGCCTAGAAAAGCCAGAATTTCTCTATTCAAAGTCTTTAAATCATCAGGACTATTGATGAAAACTGCTTTGGTTTGAGTTTTTCTCAAATAATGTAAGAAAACATCAAGTCCGATATAGGATTTATTATCTTTAGCAGCCATTTTAAGGAAATTTGATAATCTCTTAAGTTCTTTTTCTGAAATTTCGCTTATTCTCAAATTCATGACTTTTTCCTCGAATTCCTCTGATAAAATGGCTTTTTGGATGAGAGAATCCTCGATTCTCAAAGGATCTTTATTATCACGAAATAGATAATCAAAAGGCAGACCTTTGGCTAATAAATTGGATTTGATAAGACCTAAAGTCCTGAATATCTGCACTAACATGAAATTTTCATTAGAAGACATCACTTTTTTAAAGAAAAAGGCGATATTTAGGACTTTTTCTTGATCTTTTTCAGAGAAGATTTCTGCATAGAAATCAAACAATTGTTCGATTTCGGCTTTATTGAAATTGCTATCAATGTCTTTAAAAGCCTGAAGGAATTCCTCTTTTCTCAAATATCCACAATTCAATTTATCTTGTAAGGAAATCTTCATGCATAAAGCCAATCTTTGGTCTTTTTTCAGACTTTTCATGATTTTCGATATTATTTCCTGTGGTTTTGCATGTCTACGAAGATTCAATTCCAATATCGCCTCATTAAAAACATCAATAAAGGCGTCTTTTTTAATTGATCCGCTTAGAAAAGGGTCGATTTTACCCCAAAACTCAATGAATTCCTCCTTTGTGAATGGGATTTTCGCTATTTCAAGGCCTTTTTCGAGCTTTTCCTTAGAAATCAGAGATTCTCCATTGAAAATGTCTCTGATTTCAAGCTTTTCATGCAAAATCAAGTTAAAAAGTCTCATTTCTAAGGCTGTTCTTTTCACAAAAGGATCGAAATCAGTTAATATATTCCTGGCTTTTTGTTTTAATCCGGCTACGAAATCGATGAATTGATCTTTACTAAGCGAAAAAGGATGCAAACAATGGAATTTCCTTAAATAATAATATAATTCCGCAGCATCAATTCCTTCTTTTTGTTGGAATTTGGGTCTTAAGGGTAAAAGCATGAATTCCTGGAAGATTTCCTGAATAAGTCCTTCATTTCTCGATTTCTGTTGGAATTTCTCGAGAGAAAGTCTTTTCAATTGTCCTTGGATTTTCCTTAAAGTCTTATTTTGTAAAACAACCCGACTTTTCGCGTTTTCCAATAATAAAGGCAAATGATTTTGTAAAGAAACCTTGGCTTTTCGTTTTCTTTCGATAAATAAAGCTTCGAGATCTTGTAAAACCCTTTCAGGCAATTGATCATCATGACATCGGGCTTCGATTTCGATTTGAAGCCTTTCAAGGAAAAAGCCTCTTAATTTTCCACTTCTTTTATAACCATTTCCTATCATTTGAAGCCTTCCGAGTTCCAAAACTATCAACATCTCGAATTTACAGGCTTTTCTCATGAAATCTGTATTATTGGCTTCAGAAACCATGTTTTCAGGTAAATTTACAGGGACTATTTGTAGGAAATCCGCGATCTTATGACAAACAAGATCTCCAGTATAAATCCTTTTAACTTCGCAAAAAGCCTCATTAGTTCGAGTCCATTCGATATCTGGTTTTTTATAATAACCAGGTTTCAATCGAATATAGGCTAAATTCTCATTACAATTCAAAGGATATGGTTTAGCAATAGGATCCCAGATCTTAATAGTCCTATCCAAACTAGAAGTCACTAATAATTGCGATGATGGTAAATAACCTATATCGAGAATCGAATCATAATGGGCTTGAGAAATCACTTTAGAAGGCGATATCGACCAAGGAGGGTCTATTTGATAATTTTCGAATAAATCTCTTTGGAGATTCCAAATCAAGATATCCGCATAAAGGTCTTTAGAAGTCTCGATATTCGAATAAAAAGGCAGAAAAGACTGATTATTTGAGGTTAAGAGATCTGGGTTTTTCTGGTTTCTGGGTTTTTCGAGCTTTTCGCCTGAAATCAAACAACCCGAATATTCGCAATAATAGATAGTAGGTGGATAACTGCTTTTATGACCACATAATCGAGCCAAAAGTATGTTTTCGAAAAGACTTTCTTTGGAAATCGTGTTTTTCTTTTCTTTCAAATTGGATTCTTTGGTTTTCTCAAAGAAACGTTTCGCAGAAGTGCTCACATAAATAATAGAAGATAAAGGAAAGGCCGTAGTATATATTATTAGTTCTAAACTTGAGAGATATATTAGACTTTCTATAACCACTTTCTGTGAATTTTGATAGATATTTTCTTGAGAATCCAATTCTTCCATGAGTTTCGCGAATTCCTTGTTATTAATGAGTGATTTTTTCGCCTGATATCTCAATTTCATTTGTTGGAAGCTTGAATTTTGTAATATCGAGAGATAATTGATTCTAGCGTTTTCGCAGAAAACCACTTCTTTTTCTAATATCTCCTCGATTTCATTATCTAATAATCCCATAGGAAGCCATCTCAGGAAATTGCGAAAAGCCTCATATTGTAAATTTCCTTCAAAGCCTTCATCTAATTTCATTAATTCCGCTTCGATATCTATACCAGCATCGAAGCTTTTTTGAAATAAATAGAGTAAATTGCTTCTTGGATTAGATTGTAAGGATAATAATTGAGATATTGGTTTATTCATATGATCAGGCAATAATTGTGAATAAACTGACATAAATTCATTATATTCGATAGTCCCATTTCGATCCTTATCGAATAAAGCTATCAATTCAATCTTATCTTCTTCTGAAGCAGAATATCCTGAAATCTGATCTAATATCTTATTGAATTCATGGATCGAAATAAACCCAGAATCGTTAGAATCGAAGATCTTGAAAGCCTCTAAAGGGGCAAGTTTCGCCTTTTTGAAGAAATCCATCATTCTATAAAGAATCTTCAATGATTTCTCAGTCATTTCTATTGGAGGACCTCTGGGAAAAGCCTCGAATTCCTCATTATTTGAGGAATTATCGATTTTCGAGGGCTTTTCGCTCCGGAGATTCAGAATTTTAGGTAATTCGAAGAAATATTCGAATTCGTCTTTGGAAATCGCGGAATCGTTTTTCTGGTTCAGGAAATTCGCGATTTCCTTGATATCCTCGATATTCGTGATTTGAGGGAAGGTCTTTTTGAGGAAACTATGGAAAATCTCTAAAGAAACATGAGGAATTATATTGTTTTGTTTGGGGATTTTGAAGATTTCCTCAAAAGTGGCTCCGGATTTCTTGATTTCCTGTAGTTTTTCTGCGATTTTCGCGATATTTTTCGCGAGTTTCTTCGAAACGCGGAAATCTGTGAGATTTAAGAACATTTGTTTGCTAATGCTCATAGAAACAGGATCAAAGAAAACGAGAGAATTATTAATAGCTGAACAATTTATAATGATTTCTCTAGGCTTATTGTTCGAAAAGATCAAGAATTGAGGGAAATTTCCAGCATAAGTCTTGTTATTATATGCCCGTTCGATGATTTCATGATAATTGCTTTTATATGGTAAAACTCTTATTCTATTCAAAGGCCCAGAATTCCTTTGATGAAGTTCCCATATCTCCAATATCCATTTATCAGTAAGACAATAAAGCCTATTATCAGTCGAATTGAAGGCGATATCAAGCATTTTACTCGATTTTAAAGGGATTTGAGAACCGAGATTGAGGTTTGCCAAATGGATTCCATTGGAAATATCGATTTCCTGTAATAAATTATCCTTAGAAACCTGGATAATTCTAGCTAAATCCGTGGAAATATGCAGACTTCTAGGCAATATATCGAGGACTTCACATTCGAAATCCTGCATACAAATTATCACATCTTTTAATACAGGCCTTTTCTCGAATTTCCTTTGGATTTCCTTCGTTAAAAGCAACGATTCGCCTGATTCCACAGCCGATTTCACACAAGAATCCAATAATTTCCTAATAAATTCCAACATTTTCTGACGATTTTCCTTAAGAATCGGATCTTCTTTCGCAATCAAAGGCAAAGAATCAACCATTTGGCCTTTTAAAGTCGACTTTAACAGCTCATTTTTATCAGTTTTCTTAAGATTTCCAGCCTTTTGAGGTTTCGAGATTAAAAGGCTTGTTTTCTGGGCAGGACTGGGACTTTTAGAATGATCTTCGGCCTCGAATTCGAAGATTTCCTTATGAGGTTTTAAAGAAAGTCCGATTGTTTGAAGATTTTCTTTCATAACTGAGGTTTTAAGGGCTTCTTCTTTGTCTTTGGACTTGTTATCGAGTTTCTCGAGATCGCCTTTGAAACTGGCGATTTTCCTTTGTTTTTTTAATTGGCTTTGAGAGAGTTTTTCCTGTTGGGCTTCTTTTTTCTCTAATAAAAGCCTTTCCTTTCTTTTTTTGAAATAAGTCCTTAATCGAATGATGGTTTTTATTGCCCGACGCATCATTTCCTGCGTAATTTGATCAGTTTGAGGGAAAATCGTGGGCAATAAACGCCGATAATTCAAATAAGTCTCAGTACTCGATTTTATCAGGAGAAAACCCTCATCAGCTAGATATTTCTTGTCTTTTTGACTCAAGGTGATATCGTTGGTTTTGAGGATTTCTAGAGAAAAAGAGGTTATTTTTTAAAGAAAAGAGCTTTTTAGAACTTTCGAAATGGGTAATGTTTAAAAGACCCGTTCCTTTTTTAGCATCGAGTTTCTGGAATTCCTCATATAATTTGGCTTTGATGTTTTCCAAGGCTTTAAATTATAAGGAAATTATTAATGAAAAAAAAAAAAAATTTATTATTTACAATTTCCAAATCTGAACTTGAATTTGAGATAAATTGGATTGATTTTATCTCCCAAATTGATCATATAAAGGAACATATTAAATCCCATTCTTTTGGTGATTTGATTCGCATAGATCTTAAAAATCTCATTCATGGCTTTGGTGTTGATTTCATCATCTTTCCAAATGAATTCCATTAATCTCTCATATTCATATTTATTCACATATCCGAAGAAATCCTTACTGAACATATTAAAAAGATCTCTCAGATTCTTTTCTTGCATATGCAAAATCTCCTTCGTTTTCTCACTCAAATCCTTTAAAACTATCTCCATTTCCATCATTTTCTCCCTTTCATCCATTTCTTTCTTCGTCTTTTTCTCAAACTTTCCACCTGTGAAAACATCAATAATTTTTTGATCTTCGATAGTTCGAAATTCCTCTTTGATTTCACGATCACCCCAAATTCCCTTATTATTGGGTTTCATTTGAATATCTTGATTTTTGGATCTCGCAGTGATTTTTTCGAATTCTTTGGGGATTTCCTTTTCCTTAGGCTTTTTCAAGGGACTTTCTTTATTGATGGGTTTTTTAATGAGTTGATGTTCATAGATCTCATTGAATTCATCTGAATTGAGGAACTTCTTGGCGTTTTTATCGAGATATTCGAATAATTTGAATAATTGGATTCGAGAATATCGATCTGTGAAATTCTGGATGAATTTCAGGAATTCTTCCGCAGAGACTTTTTCTCCATTAATGAAGGCTTTTTGTGAAACATTGATAAATTCGAGCTTTTCCTGGAATCTCTCATGAACTTTTAATCTCAAATCTTCAAGAATATGTTCGGCTTCATTGAGATAATCGAAAAACGAGGCTTTTTCTTCTTTATTATAGATATTGGCTAGGAATTCCATATAGGAAATCACGCCTTTTCTTTGAATATCCAATTTCTCGAAGACTTTATTAATGAGGTCGGGCTTGAATTCAATGCCTGTTTGTTGAATAGCCAATAGGAATTCTTCCTTTGAAATTTTACCATCATTATTCTTATCGAAAGCCTGGAAAATCTTATCTAAAGAAACCTGAGAATTCAGGACTTTTTCTCTAATGAAATCGAGGGTTTTTTCAGGATTTTGGAGGATTTCAGCATAATTAGCTTGGATTTCTGTTAATTTCTCTAATTTCTTCACTTCCTTGATTTCCTTCTTTTTCTTGAATTCCTTATAATTTTTAAAGCTTTTCTTGATTAAAGTCAAAGCTTCTTCAGGTTTTCTTAATAAATCGAGGCTTTTCCTTTGAATCGCCTGGAATTTCCTTGTGTTGATATTGAATTGAGGCTTTTTCCTATACATTTCTCTAATTAATTTCGCATAATAGATCCTTTCAGTCTTTTTCTCAATAATCTCCAAAACCTCGAAAAGTGACTTTAATTCATTGATTTCATATGGAAATTCAAAGGATTTGAGGATTTTTTGAAAAGCATCGAAATCCATAAATCCTCTATAATTCTTCCTTTTAGTCTCATATTTCGATCTCGTTTTTAAGGTAATTCCTGATTTCGAGGCTTTTTTCAACCCATCATCATAATAAAAGAGATTATCTTCTTCTTTAGAACAGATTTCAGCGAAATTCTCACGATTTTTATGACAAAATTCATTGAATCGCATGAATAAAGTCTCTAAAGAACTTTGATTTTCAGTGTCTAGGAATCTTTGGTTTTGCGATTTCAACAAATTGGCTTTTCTTTGAGTTTCTAATATCATCTCTTGCTGATCTTCTTTGAAATCCTGAGGTTTTTCAGATTTATCGAAATCTTCAGTTTTTTCCTGTTGGGATTTCGTATTAATATTCAATTCTCCTGATTTTTCATGAGATTTCATATTGAGATTCATTTTCCCAGAGCTTTTCTCTTGGGATTTAATATCGAGAAATCTGTTTTTTTCTTGGGATTCATTGAGAAATTCATTCTTTTTCTCTTGGGGTTTTTCAATAAACTGGTTCTTTTTCTCTTGGGATTCATCGAAAAATCTGTTCTTTTCTTCGGATTTATCGAGGAATCTGTTTTTATCTTGAGATTTATTGAGAAAAGGCTTATTTTCCTCAGGGTTTTCAGGAAAAGGGTTCTTTTCTTGGGATTTATCGAGAAATCTGTTTATTTCTTGAGATTTATCGAGAAATCTGTTCTTTTCTTGAGATTTTTCGAGAAAAGGTTTCTTTTTCTCTTGGGAATCATCAAGAAATCGGTTTTTTTCCTGACGATCCTTCAAATTAAAATCAGGGGTTTTTTGTCGAGATTTCAAAGAAGTTTCCTCAGTTTCCCAATCGAAATCTCCAGTTTTTTCTTTTAATTTTATCTCAGGATCTTCTTTCAATTTCATCTCAGGATCGATGAATTCTTGCTTAGATTTCCACTCAAAATCTTCATTTTTTCCCTTAGATTTCCAATCAAAATCCTCATTTTTTTCCTTTGATTTCCAATCAAAATCCTCATTTTTTCCTTTTGTTTTCCAATCAAAATCCTCATCTTTTTCCTTATCAAAACCTCGATTTTTCTCTTTGAGTCTTGAACCAAAACCGCGATTTTCCTCTTTATCATCTTCAATATCAAGTCTTGGATTTTTCCTTTCTGGCTTTTTCAATTCGAAAGTCGAAATTTCCTCCTCTTGATTTTTCAAAGTCGGTGTTTCTTCCGGAGAAAAGAGGTTTTTTTCCTTTTCCTGTGTTTTCTTATTGAGGAAATTCATTTTAGGCTTCGAAAACTCTAAATTTCCTTGTTTTTTATTGAACAAATTGATAGATTGTCCTGGTTTCTCTATATCTTCTTCTTCAATTAGGTTTAAAGCCTTGTTTTCTGGCTTCATCATAGGCTTTTTGCCTTTCGAAGGACTGGAGCCACTTAGATCTTTCACGGAATCTGATTGTTTTTCTGTTAAATCTTTAAAATCTCTAAAGGATTCAGTAGGTCTTCCGATCAACCCTCCTTTGGGATCCGGCTTTTTATGATCCTTTGCAGGACTATGACCTAAGGAATCCTCGAAATCGTCAGTATAATGACCACTGAGAAAGAATGGGTGAAAAGGATTAAAAGAAGGGGTCTTACCTGAGATGT
>Ga0302320_10009659_pt1 | contig 20688 bp, 19 predicted proteins | sample Bog_T0_3_FD_202130 | JGI IMG/M metagenome (GOLD analysis project Ga0302320, IMG submission 202130) | Peat permafrost microbial communities from Stordalen Mire near Abisko, Sweden - Bog_T0_3 | ecosystem: Environmental > Terrestrial > Soil > Wetlands > Peat | place: Sweden: Abisko, Stordalen Mire...
GCACCGGGACCTCGACGATGTCATCTCCCGGCTGTCCATGGACTTCAAGGTCGATGAACTGCAGATGAAGCGCCTCAAGAAGCGCAAACTGATGCTCAAGGACCAGATCGCACGATTGGAGAGCCAGTTGATTCCGGACCTGAACGCATGATGGAAGCCTGGCTGCATCTTCAGGGTTTTCTGGACATCCTGTTCACGCGTAATGTATTGGCCGAGGTCGCCGCCTTGGCCGTATGCGTTGCCCTCGGCTGGGTCGCGGCATTGCTCCTGCGCGACCGGGCGCGGATCGGTCTTGCAAGACCATCGGCATCCATGTCGCGCCGCGACCTTCTCGCCCATGCCTCGGTCGTCATCGTCCCGGCGATCGCGGTTCTAGGCTTCGTGATCCTGTCGCACGGGATCTTGTTCGCCGCCCGTTTCGACGTGACCATCCTCGACGCCGCCATAAGGCTCGTCGGTGCATACATCGTGATACGTGTCGTCGTGCTGCTGTTCGCGGCCAGCCTCGGCAACAAGTCGTGGATCGAGAATCTGGAGAACCGGCTGACGCTGTCCTTGTGGCTGGTGTTTGCCGCGGACTATCTCGGTTGGCTCGACCCCATCATCGCGATTCTCGACAGCATCGGCGTCGCATCCGGCAAGAGTCGGGTCACGGTATGGTCGGTCCTGAAGCTGTTGTTCACCCTGACCCTGTTCGTGCTGGTCGCGGCCTGGGTGAGCCGCTGGATCGACCGCCGCTTGAAGAAGCTGAGCACGCTTGCGCCCTCCACCCGCATCGGCCTCGCGAAATTCGCCAATGCCTTCCTGATTGCGCTCAGCATCCTCGTCGGATTGAACACCGCGGGCGTGGATCTCACCGCGCTGACCGTGCTCACCGGTGCGATCGGCCTCGGCCTCGGATTCGGCCTGCAGTCGATCGCCTCCAATTTCGTGAGCGGCTTCGTCCTCTTGATGGACCGGTCGATCAAGCCCGGCGATGTGATCAGCCTGTCGGGACAAAGCGGCACCAGCACCGAAAATTTCGGCTGGGTTCAGGAATTGCGCGGCCGCTATGTCGTGGTGCGCGACCGCGACGGCATCGAAATGCTGGTGCCCAACCAACAGCTCATCTCGAACGCCGTCATCAACTGGAGCTATACCGACCCGAGGATCCGTCTGAAACTGCCGATCCGGGTGAGCTACAGCGACGACCCCGAGCTCGCGCTCAAAATTCTGCTCGCCGCTTGCGACGGCCAGCGGCGCGTGCTGCGGGACCCGCCGCCGGTTTCGCGGCTGATGCAGTTCGGCGATCACGGCATCGAGCTCGAATTGCGCTTCTGGATATCCGACCCGCAGGAGGGCGTGAACAACGTGCGCTCCGAGGTGAACCGTACCATCTGGGCGTTGTTCAAGGAAAACAACATCACCATCCCCGTGGCGCAGCGCGAAATCCGCATGCTCGCCGCGCGCCCGGAACTCGATTGACGGCGATGTCGTGCCGCTGAGCGTATCGCCCGACATTTCGATACCGGACGAAGAACTCGAGTGGAAATTCATCCGCTCTTCGGGTCCCGGCGGCCAAAACGTCAACAAGGTGGCGAGCGCAGTGCAGTTGCGGTTCCTGCTCCCGCTCAACACCAGCCTGCCGGTGCCGGCTCGCAACCGGCTGCGCCGCCTCGCCGGGCAAAAGATGGTCGATGACGGCACCATTCTGTTCAGCGCGCGCAGCGAGCGCAGCCAGGAACAAAATCGGCGCGCCGCGCTCGAACGGCTCGCCGATCTCATCCGTGCCGCTCTGGTGGAGCCGAAGATCCGCAAAAAGACCCGCCCCACCCGCGCATCGAAGGAGCGGCGCATCGACTCGAAAAAGCACCGCGCGAGCACCAAGCGCCAGCGCAGCGGCAAAAGCTGGGAGTGATCGGGCGGCTATTGACCCAGTGTCACTTGCAGGATGTCGTGCCGCAACTGCGCCGACAGCACCAGCTGCGCGTCGGTCGCGACGCCGAGCAGAGGCTCGCCGAAAGTTATCGTGCCGTCCTCCGCCGCGGTGACCACCTCCCGTCGGCACAACAATTCGATGAAATTGCGGAACAGGCTCTTGTCGAAGAATTCCGGCGAGTTCAGCCCGTAGAGGATCGACATGCGCTGCGCCATCAGGTGGCAGCGCTGTTCGAGAGCCTCCGTCGTGATGTGGCCCGAGCCCGCCTGAAGCAGCAGGGCGATCACCAGATAGTAGCGCTCGATGGTTTGCAGGGTGGTCTCCGCCAGCAGCGAGAGCTGAATGGCCTCGAGCGAGGTCGGTGCGGCGCGCTGCCATTCCGTGCGATCCTCATTGGCCTGCAGCAGGTTCGAACGGGCCATCGCCTCGAGCAGCGAATCGGCGACCGCGGCGATTTCCGCCTCCGGCCAACGAAGCGCCAACTCTGCCTGGATATACGGATACACCCGCCAGACCAGCCGCTGGATATCGGCGGTGCGCATCCGCGCATTGCTGATGAAGCAGCAGGCGATGAGCGAGGGCATCGCGAACAGATGCAGGATGTTGTTCCGATAGTACGTCGCAAGCACCGCGCGCTCGGCGGTCATGCACATGATGTCCCCGAGCGGATGCGGCCGGCGTTCGAGCATGCCCATCGACTCGGCATAGCGGGTCATCTGCTCGCCGCTCTCCTCCGTCACGGTCACCAGCGGCGAATAGGGCGCGTCGCGCAGCAGGCGCTGGTACAGCTCAACTTGGCGATTCAAATGCATTTCACCAAGCGCCTGACGAGGCGTGGCGAGCACCGCCATGGACACCAGATTGACCGGCGTCGCCGACGCCGCCGCATTGATACCATTGATGATGCGCGCGGCAAGATCGGTGATCGCCTCGCTGATCCATCCCGGCGGCGGGGCGCCTTCGCTGGGCAAATCGGCGCGCGGCGTAGCGACGCCCGGCGCTTCCCGCCAGCGGGGGTTGTGCCTCTGCAACAGCTCCTCGAGGTGGATGGGCTCACCCAGGTTGACATGAACTTTGCCGAACCTGCTGCGCAGCACCGACAATGATTTGAGCACGCCGAGGACGCTCTCCTTTTCCTTGGGCTTTCCCGACAGCTCGCCGATGTACGTTCGACCCTCGACGATGCGCTCGTAGCCGAAGTACACGGGCATGAAAACCACCGGCCGGTTCGGCTCGCGCATGTAGCTGCGCACGGTCATCGAGAGCATGCCGGTGCGCGGCGCAAGGAGCCGCCCGGTTCGGCTGCGCCCCCCTTCGATGAAGTATTCGAGCGGATGCCCGCGGGCCATCATGAAGCCCAGATATTTGGTGAATACCGCGGCATAAAGAGGCTCTCCCTTGAAGCTGCGGCGCAAAAAGAACGCTCCACCTTTGCGCAGGAAGCGTCCGATGACGGGCAGGTTGAGGTTGACGCCGGCGGCGACGTGCGGCACGGCGAAACCCTTGCGGTAGATCACGTACGACAGCAGGAGATAATCCATGTGGCTGCGATGGCACGGAACGTAGATGATCTCCGCGCCATCGCCGATCTCGCGCAGCTTCTCGACATGCTCGAACTCCACTCCGTCGTACAGCCAGGTCCACAATCTTCCCAACATCGAAGCCATGAAGGTGACAAAGGGCTGTGAGTAATGCGCGGCGATCTCCATGGCAAATTTGCGTGCGGTCAGCAGCACCTCGCGCCTGCGCGCGCGGCGCGCGTGGCGGGCCCGGGCACGGGGTCGCAACGAACGGGCGTATTCAGCGCGCACCTGCATCTCGCGCCGCACGGCGTGGCGCACCGCCTGGGTTCTCAAAATGTGCGCGACCATGGTCCTGCGATGCGACAGATCCGGCCCGATGGTCGAGGCGCGCTGTGCTCTGAACTCGGCGCGCAGAGTGCGAAGCAGCCGGCGAACGCCCCGCGTCGGAGGCAGGTCACCGATTGCTTCGCGAAGTGCAATGGGTTCACCGAAGTACACCACCGAATTGCGCCCGTTGAACAGCACGTTCAAGAGTTTGCGGAAGCGCCCGACCAAGACCCAGTCTTCGGTGAAGAGCAGCCGCCACACGCTTTCCTCCTTTTGCGGCGCCCGGCCGAGATAGATCGCCACGGGAACGAGGTCGGCATCGAACTCGGGGTCCGCGGCGGCCGCATCGACCAGCTGGACGAGGTAGCGCGGCGCGCGCCCACGGCTGCGCCGGCCGAGGAACGGCGTCTGACGTACCAGAGCGAAACACCGGTCTGGGCGCGGCATGTGAAGTTCGTCGCAAGCGTTGTGGAGAACCGCCAGATCGGTGTGGCTCTCGGTCTCGAGCACATAGCAAATGGGGCGCTTGCGGGCCGCGAGGCTCTGCGCGGCATCATCGGGCTTGATGGTGACCCGAACCCAGAGTCCGAGTATTTTTCGGGTGCTCCAGCGCCAGGCCCGGGTCAAGCCGCCAAATGGGCTCATTGGGGACGCTTGCGGATTACTGCGAAGAATCGCCGCGTTCTTGGGAGTCTATCGTCTTGCGCGTGTCCTCGGCCTTCTCATCGACCGTCTGCTGTACTCCGCGCGCCTTGTCCATCTGCTGTGTCAAGGGATCGAATACCGTTTTTGTGGGCGGCGTCGTATCCGGCGGCTGCGAGGGGGAGCACCCTTGAATGAACAAAATCGGCAACCACAGAGTCGAAAGCCTGAGCACGCCCATTTGCAACCTCGTAACAACCGGCCTGCGGAGAGTTAAGTGTACAATTGTCTGGGACATACAGTCACTCGGAGTTCGCGCATGATGCGTTTTCTTGCCCTGCTGATGTTGGCAGGCAACATTTATGCGGCGGAACCGCCGGTCGACATTGATACCGCGGCCAAGATTTATCAAGCGGCACAGGAGCGTGAACAGGTACGCGCCTCGTTGGGAACGATGCCGAAGCAAGTACGCGAGATGTTCACCCGCGGCGTGTCCATCAAGCTTTCGGATGAGCAGCTCGCCGCGGTCACGGCGGCGGCGGAGCGCGGATTTCGCATCGACGTCTTCGAGGCTCCGGCGCTCGCAGCGCTCGCGCAGAATCTCGACGCGACGACGGTCGCAAAGTCGCTGGCGTTTCTCGCCAGCGATCTCGGCAAGCGCATGGTCGCGGCGGATGTTGCATCGGCGGAGCTCGGCGAAGACAACATCGACAAGGTCATGAACGGTGAAGTGAAGACGCCCTCGACGCCGAAACGCGATGCAATTTTCGATAAGCTTGAGCGCGCCACACGATCAACCGAATCCACGGTGGACATTTTCCTGAGCATGGGCCAGGCCGTGGCGGTCGGCACGGCGATCGGTTCGGGGACGGATCAGCAAAGCGTCGCGGACCGGGCGCGCAAATCGGGCGAAGCCGGGCGAGCTGAGTTGGAAGAGAACATGCGCATCCCCATGCGCCGTTTCCTCGCCTACTCTTACCGTGACTTGAGCGACTCCGATCTCAAGCATCTTCTGGCATTTCTGCTCTCGCCCACGGGCGTGCGCTATGTGGCCGCGTACAACGCGTCGATGGGCGCGGGATATGACGCGATGGGCAAGCGAACGGGCGAACAGCTCGGCGAGAGCTTGCGCGAGCTTGCGCAGGTGCAACCGCCGGCGATGGCGAATCACCCGCCGCCCGATGCGGGCGAGTCTCCCGTGCCGCAGGCGCCGGCTCCGGCGCCTGCGCCGGCGCCGGCACCCCCGGCGCCCCCGCACTAGCCCAAAGTCATATCTCGGCGAGGAAGGTTTTGAGGAGTGCACAGATCGCTTCGATGCAGTCCTCCAACCGATGATCGGAGTTGAGGACATGCAGTGCCGCGTGGTGCTCTCGTGCCCACCGCACGCTGTTCTCGACCGGGACGATGTCATCGTGCCAGCCGTGCACAATGGCCGTGGGACACGGCACATCCTGGGGCGTATAGGCCTCGAACCCCGGCATATAGAACGCGGGCGCCAACAGAAAAACGCCTCGCGGCCTCACTCGCGCAGCGGCGGCGGCCGACACGTGCCCGCCCATGCTCGAACCCACCAATACAATGGGCTTTGAGAGGCGGGCGGCGGCGGCGACGAGCTTTTCGACGCGAGCGGCCGGGTCGTCCAGCCCGCGATAGTCGATCGACTCCACCCCCAGGCCCAAGTCCCTCGCCAGGGCCGCCATGGCGGTAATTTTGCGGCCCCAAGGGCCGCTCTCCTTGCCGTGAGAAAACACCACCGTAGATGACATAACGCCTCGCTCTTGTTAAAGAATGCCCGGTCCGCGGCCGCTATCAAGCCATGGCCCTGGAGGAAGAATTATCGAGCGCCGGCGAGGAGTTGCGCCGGGCAATCGACTGCCTCCAGAGCAGCGCGGATCTCGGGCACGTCGCCGCCGCGGCACTGCAGTCGCTCGCCGCCGGGGCCGTGCAATTCTCACTGCCTGCAGGAGACGTGCTATTCGAGTCCGGTTCCGCGTCCGACGGAGTATATCTGCTGGCGAGCGGTCGGCTGGGTGTCCGCGTTGCCGGCAACAGCGCCTTCACCGCTGAAATAGAACGCGGCGAATTGGTGGGAGAGACCGGCTGGCTGCTCAAGGAACCGCGCAGCGCCACGGTGGTGGCGCTGCGCGACTCGGAGCTCTTGCTGTTGCCGAACGCCGTGCTCGACTCGGTTGCAGCGGGCTGGAGCGAATTCCCGCTGGCGATCGCGCAGCTTTGCGCTCGCCGGCTCCGGCGCAGCAATGTCGTCAATCGCACGCCGCGGCGCGCACGAGTGTTCGCGCTGGTGCCGAACAGCGATGAAATCAACGCCATCGAATTCGCCTCCGAACTGGTGGCGGAGTTGGCAAGATCCGGGCGCGCCGAGCTGATTTGGGACGTTCGGGCAATCACCCATACCTCCGGTTGGTTCAGCCGCCTGGAGGAGCTCAACGACTACATCATCTATCTGGCCGATCCGACCGACACCGGATGGACGCGCCAATGCTGCCGGCAGGCCGATGTGATCGTCGGATTGGCCCATGCCGAGTCGCCCGTGTGCGCCTGGCCGTCGAGCATCACGGGTCCCGCGGCCCTGCGCGGAGCGCGCATCGAACTCATCCTACTGCACCCCTCGAGTGTGGTGGCCGGAGCGGCCGCCCGATGGCTCGGGAGCATGCCGGTGATGCGGCACCATCACATAATCGATTCCAGCGATGTCGGACGCGTCGCGCGATTGCTGACCCGGCGCGGCGTGGGCCTGGTTTTGTCCGGAGGCGGAGCCCGTGGTTTCGCCCATCTGGGGGTCGTGCGCGCGCTGCGCGAGGCGCGCGTGCCGGTGGATTTCCTGGGCGGTGCCAGCATCGGATCCATCATCGCGGCGGGCGTTGCGATGGGTTGGAGCGACGACGAAATGCAAGCGCGCTACCGCCGCGGTTTCGTCGACACCAACCCCGTGAACGACTACACCTTTCCGCTTGTTGCGCTGACGCGCGGGCGCAAGGTGTCGCGCTTGCTCGAGCGCGAATACGGCGAAGTGCTGGTCGAAGATCTGCGTCTGCCGTTCTTCTGCGTCAGCGCGAATCTCACGTCGGGACGCGCGTTCGAGCACACCGAAGGCCTCTTGTCGAAGGCGTTGCGCGCCTCGGTCGCGATCCCGGGCGTGATGCCGCCCGTGTTTCGGGACCGTGATGTACTGGTCGACGGAGCCGCGATCAACAATTTGCCGGTCGACATCATGCACCGGCGCCAGCCCGGCCTGGTGATCGGCTCGGACGCGGGCGCGGAATACAGCTTCTCTGCCGAGCAGTCCTCGGCCGCCGCGCCGCCTTTTTGGAAATTTTTTGCGCGCGGCCGCGGCGGCAGGCGGCGCATCAACATCTTTCAAATCCTGATGCACGCGGGCATGGTCAACAGCGTCGCGAGCCTGGCGGCACAGCGCACGCTTGCGGATGTCCTGCTCAAGCCGCCGCTGACGAACATCGACCTGCTCGACTGGCATGCCTTCGATCGTGCCATCGAGGCCGGCTACGAGTATGCGCGGCGGGCGCTCGAGGAGCTGCCGGAGTTGCCGCGGATTTCGGCGCCCGTCGATGAAAAAAGAAGCGCCAGTTCGCTCGCGGCCGAAATCGAACGGCGCCTCGCGCTCAAGGCGGCTCGAGCTGGATAGCGAGGTGGTCCACCCATTCGAGCTCCTCGGGATGGAACTCGGCCAACTTCGCGCGATTGAGGCAGGCGGGCGTCACCTTGCTTCCCGACGGCGAGTGCGAAATGCGATAGCCATGGAATTCCATGCGGCGGGCGGCGGCGAAACCGATCAGAAATTGAAACTCACCCGCCTGCGGCCCTGCGGCACACCGCCGCCGGTCACAGACGACGTAGAACGATTCCTCGCGCCGGCGGGCGCCGAACGCCCCCGCCTCGTACAACCGTTCGAAGAACAGGCGCGTTTGGGCCGCGACGATTTGCGGCACCTCGGCGGAGAGTTCCACCGTAGACACCCAGCGGGTACCGCGCTCGATGCAGTTGACGATGAATAGCGCCAGCCGGCGCGCGGCAAGACTCTGCCAATCGGACGCGCCCGCCGTCCCCGCAGCGAGGGTTCGGGGTTTCACGCTGCGTCCGACCGTACGCACCGACTGCAGCGTGTTGACGCCGCGCAGCAGCAGCCGAGCCCGCCGATCCTCGGCAACCAGGCACACCGGCCGGTATCCAGGCCGCAGCACGGCGTCCTCGGTTCTCGCCTCGCCCCAGACGGGAAAGGCCTGATCGGTGCGGGCCAGCATCCCGGCCACGGCGCCGCAGGGCGCGAACGACTCGAAGTGGCCGCGCAGCTTGTCGTGGGCCAAGATGCGGGGAAAATACATCAGCGCATTCTCGGTCGCGATGCCCCAGTCGCGCAGGCCGCCGAGAGCGTCGTCCGCGGTATGCCACGCGTACGGCGGGTCGACGATCAACAGTGCGCCACGCTCCTTGCAGAAGCGGGCGGCGATCATCAACACGCTCATGCCCACATCATCGGTCCGCGTCAACGGTGGTACGCAGAGCAGGTTGAAATACTCGCCGGCGCCGAGCGCGAAGAGTCCCGTGCCGTCGATCTCCGAGCCGATCAGATCGTAGTCGGTCAGCGGCGCCCCATCGTCACCATCGGAGTTGGAGTTGACGTAGCAGGCTCCGAGGCTGCCCGCCGCATCGACGGTGCGGTCGGGCCGGCACGTCGGCAGCCGTCCCACGAGACGCACCAATTCGGATTGCGCGAGCACGTCGGCTGCGTAGCGATCATCCGCCGGCTCGAGCGAGAGCTGCGCGTAGATCTCTTGATCTTCGATGTGATTGCCGCCCGCGATGCGCACCCGCTGAACGGTCAGATTGAAGCGCCCCGTCTCGGCGGCCGGAATGTTGTCGTAATCGACGCTGGCTCGCAGAAATTCACGGGTTCCGGGGCTTCGTGCCTCCAGCGTCATCGCGCCGCCGGCCGCGCGCAGCGTCAAGGTGGCCGCGCGGGCGCCATTGACGACCCTGACGATCAGCGCCTCGCTGCCGCCGTTATCGAAAAAATGTTCCACCGCATAGGAAAGCCGGCTCGGCTGCCAGAGACCGCCGAAGGTCTGCTGAAACTCGCCGAAGTTCCTGATGAGCACGGGCCGGTTGACGGGACCTCGAAGCGTGCGCCCGACGAATGCGGTACGCGCCGTGCTCAAACGCGCGATGGTGCGGTCAGGGCCTCGTTCTTCTTGTACCGGGAGCCCCTGGGTGCTCGGCGTCACCAAATATTTTCCTCGAGGTGCGACCTCGTTTTACTCTATCACAGTCGCGCGGGGTCCGCCGGGCGCGGCGCGCGCGCAGCCTCCTCCTGGCGGCGGCGCTGCTCGATCTGAGCCTGCTCCTCGTCCTTCTTCTTGCGCTCGATTTCCTCGAGCATCACCTTCATCCACTCACTCATCATCGCCCGACTCGGAGGCCGGATTGACGATCGGATCGATCGCGGCGGCGGTCCGCGAAAAGTAGAGCGGCCTCGAGAGCGCATAGACGCGCTTCGCCAACGTCGCACCGGCAGGCGTCTTCACCAACTCGACGTACAGGGGGACGATCAGTGTCTCGCGGCCGGTCGTCTCCAGGAACTGCTCCAGGCGCGGATAGCCCGGCTGATAGGTATTGCGGATCACCAGCAGCAACCAACCCGAGCACACCTCGTCATTGGTGCTGCGGGTGAAATCGAAAGTCTGGTCGAGTTCGCCGAGCTGGTCTTTGCGCAGCGACGGCGGCATGCCCGCGAGGAAGTACAGCCACTGCTGCGTGACCCAATTCTTGGTGGCCAACTTCTTGGCGGGCAGCTTACCCGAGAGCCACTCCGCGCGTGCGGCATCGATCGGCGCATACGCATCGGACGCGGGCAGAATGGCATCGGTCGGGACGCCGGAGCCCGTCACCCACGCGGAAATCTCCTGGCCGGTCACGGTATTGGGTGAGCGGTCCAGAAGGTTGTCCTTGAGGTAGGCGAGAAATTGCTCGGTGGTGACGCTGCGCAACGCGAAATGGTCGAAGTATCCGCGCATGAACTCATCGAAGCGCGCGCGGCCGAACTTTGCGTCGAGATACTCGAAGAACAATCCGGCCTTGGCGCCGGCCGACTCTTGAGCCAGCACACCGGGATCTTTGCCGCGCAGGTCGACGGCCAGCGCCTGATCCGGAGCCTTCCGGGTGCGCCAGGCCATCGCACGCTCCGCGGCGGCACGCGGCTCGCCGTACATCACCTGCACCAGGCGGTCCTGCATGTAGATCGCGAATCCCTGGTTGATCCAGGCATCGCGCCAGGTCGAGCCGCTCACCAGCTCACCGGCCCACGATTGCGCCAGCGCGTGGACCACGACGGATTCCAGGCTTCGGTCGCCCGTCAGCGCGCTCGGCGAGATGAACGGCGCATTCGGATATCCCGAATCGGCATCGGGGAAGCTTCGCGGCAATACCACCACGTCGAATCGATCCCAACGATAGGGTCCGAACAGCTTCTCGGCAGCTTGCAGCATCGCTGCGGTATCGGCGAATTCTTTTGCGGCGTCCGCCAGCAGGGGCTTTTCCGCGTACACCCCGGTGCGCGGGCCGGTTTCCTTGAATCGCAGATCGCCGACGGCCAACGAAATGAGATTGGAGGGGATCGCATCGGACATGACGAACGAGTATTGGCCGTTGTGCTTGACTTTGGGATCGTTCTTCGCGCTCATCACCGCGACCACGTCGCTGTCGGTATGAATGACCGCGGAATAGGTTGCCCTCACCTGCGGGGTGTCCTGCAAGGGAATCCAGCTGCGTGCGCCGATGGGCGAAGACATCGTGTACATGAACGCATGATGCCGGCCGGCGGTCTGCTTATCGGTGAGCCACTGCAGCGCCGGCGAGCTGGGCGAGGTGACGTACTCGATTTTGATTATCTCGGTGGATTTCTTCAGCGGCGGCAGCTCGATCACCAGCGGACTGCCGAGTATCGGATCGGACTTGTCCAGATGGAACGGCCGGCTCACCCAGGTCGTCTCGCTCTTCGACAATGCACCGAGGACATTGGTGGGCTTTTCGCTCACGTCCCGGATATCGAGATCGCGCGTGTCCAGGACCAGCTCGGTGGCACGCGGGTCCAGGCGCTTTATTTCGAGTGCGGCTTCGCCGAACAGCACCTTGTTGACGAAGTCGACCCGCAAGTTCAATTCTACATGGGTGACGCGAAACTGCTCGACGTTGGCGAAGGAGTGGTAGTCGAGGCCCGTCTGAATCGGCGCAAGATCGGCGCCGGCTGCGGCGAAGGCGCTGCCGGCGCAGACGAAGACCCAGGCGGCGGCCCCGAAGCGCAGCGTGTAAATCATGCTTTAGCGCGTGCCCGTCTGCGGTTCGGCGGCCGGCCGGGGCGGCGGCGCAGGTTGCGCCGGAGCCTGAGACTGCGAGGCCGGGGGCGCCGCGCTCTGTCCGTTGACGAGATCGTTGTAGGTTTTCTCATCGACCAGCAGTCCCGACTTGCCGTCCCAGTTGGACCCCTCCGGCAAGGTATTGTCCACCAACAGGGATTGCCCCAGCACCTCGTCCAGACCTTCGCCGCCGGTGACCGGCACCGGAACGGCGCGCGGCGTATGTGCCAGATCGCCGACGCGCTGCCAGTCGATGTCCTTTATCTGGCCTTCGATGCGATCCCCGATCTTCTGCCGTTGTTTCGGATTCAACAGCTTCGCAAGCAGGCGTTCGCGGTTCTTGTCCCAATCGCGCGCGTCGTCCTCCATGACCGCGTAAGCCTGCAGATACAGAGTGCCGTCGCGCCAACCGAACAGGTAGGGCTGATTGACCACCGTGACTTTGGTGCCGATTGGGATCAGATCGTAAAACACCGCAATGTCCTCCGGATACAGACGCATGCATCCGTGGCTCGAACGCATGCCGACGCCGTAGGGTTTGTTCGTGCCGTGGATCAGATAACTCGGCCAGCTCAACCGGAATTCATAGGCGCCCAGGGGATTGTCCGGTCCCGCGGGCACGATGGCCGGCAACTTCTCACCGTCCTCGGCATGTTCCTCACGCACCGATTTCGGCACCACCCAGACGGGATCTTTCTGGCGGCTGATGATCTTGGTCGTGCCCTCCGGGGTCTTCCAGCCGACCCGGCCGATGCCGATGGGATGGGTGTAGACCAGCTGCGGCTCGCCTTTCTTATGAGGCGGATAATAGAAAATGCGCATCGCGGCCACATTGACCACAACGCCCTCGTGCGGGGCTGCGGGCAGCACGAATTGCGTGGGCACCACGACCTCGCGTCCCACACCGGGGAGCCACGGGTCCACGCCGGGATTCGCCAGCAGAATTTCCTCGTAGCCCACATCGAAGCGGCGCGCGATGTCCGGCATGGTGTCGTCCTTGCCGATGGTGGTCTTTTGCACGTAGCCGACCACGTCGCCGGACTCCGGCGTCAGCTCGAATCGGTGAGTGGCCGTCGGTCGCGGCAGCGCCGGCGGCGGCGGCGGTTCGACGGGCGGTGCCGGCGGCGGCGCGGGCGGAGGGCGAAACAGCGAGCACCCGGCGGCCGCCAGACCGAGGGCAAGCGCCAAAGTGAGTCGCCCCTGCGCGCTCTTCATGATGTTGTGAGTCATCCGGCCTTCTACAGCAAAGTCGGTCGGTCAGGCAATTGGTTGCCTAGCGACGACCGGCTGGACGATTCTGCCGGAAAATGCCTCGCAAGCAACGTCCCTACGGCGTCGACTCCCGCGATTGACCCGGCCTTGAAGCGTCCCGCGCGGTAGTGCTCTTCCATCATCCGGCAAACACCCTCCCAGTCGGCCTGGGTCACGCGGCGCGCGAGTCCGCGGTCGGCCACGACTTCCACGATCCGATCGGCCACTTGTACGTAAATCAGCACCCCGTTGTTGCCTTCGGTGTCCCAAACCCGCAGGTGCCCGAACACATCGAGTGCCCGGGCGCGCGGCGCGAGGTCGGCAGCCACCTGCAGCGGGGCCAGCGAGGTTTCGATGGCGAAGCGGATTTCGCCCGCATGGGTGCGCTCCGCCCGCCCGATGGCCTCTTCGATGGCATCGAGCGTGCTGGCGGGGAACAACAGTCGGGTGCGCCAATGCGTCGCGGTCACGTGTCTAATCAGGCGCCCGATCCGCATCACCAGCTCCCGGAGGCGCCGCCGCCGGCAAAACCGCCGCCGCCGCCGGTAAAGCCGCCCCCGCCTCCGCCGCCGCCGCGAAATCCCCCGCCGCCGAAGCCGCCCCCCAGTCCGCCACCCCAGCCGCCCCCGCCCGCCGTCCAACCTCGCCCGCTGCCGAGCAGCATGGCGAACAGAAAGGCCACCACGCCGGCGCCGATTCCGAAGGGCAACACATGGCTGAGCACCCAGACGATCGCGCCGGCCACACCGCCCGTGGCCACGGAACCGATTACACGGCCGAACAGCTGCCGCAGGATACCGCTGGCGACGACGACCACCACCAGAACGAACGGCAGCAGATTTGCCAGTCCGCCCTTGTGTTCCCATTTGTGGTCCGGTGCGGGCAGCGGTTCGCCGTTCACCACCGAAATCATCTGTTTGACGCCGGCCTCGACGCCGCCGTCGAAGTCTTGCAACTTGAAATGCGGCGTTATCGTCTCATCGACGATGCGACTGGAAACCGCGTCGGACAGAGCGCCCTCCAGGCCTCGGCCGACCTCGATGCGGACGCGACGGTCGTCTTTGGCGACGATCAATATCGCGCCGTCGTCCACACCCTTGCGCCCAAGCTTCCATTGATCCGCGACTCGGATGCCGTATTGCTCAATCTCTTCCGGTTGAGTAGTCGGCACGATGAGCACGGCGATCTGGCTGCCTTTATCGGACTCGAGCGTGGCGAGATCGGTCTCGATGCGGGCGACGGCGGCGCCCGACAAGGTCCCGCTGAGGTCGATGACCCGCGCCGTCATCGGCGGCACGGCCACGTCCGCCGCGCCGAGCATGGCGCAAAGGCACAGGCCCGCGCCAATCCCTATGCGAGCGAAGCTCTTCGCCACTGGGCGGCGCTAGTGCGCAGGCGCAGGCGCAGGGGCCGGCAGTGGCGCGGGGGTCTGCGCGGGAGCGGGGCTCGGCGTCGGCGACGAGAAATCAACACTGGGCGGTTTGGAGATGGCCGCCTCGTTCTCGACCGTGAAGTTCGGCTTGGTCTTGTAGCCGAACATCATGGCGGTCAAGTTGTCGGGGAACGATCGCACCGCGATGTTGTAGTTCTGCACCGCCTGGATGTAGCGATTGCGCGCCACGGTGATGCGGTTTTCGGTCCCTTCGAGCTGCGCCTGCAAATCTCGGAAGTTCTGGTCGGACTTGAGCTGCGGGTAGTTCTCGGCAACCGCGATCAAATGGGACAGTGCGCCCGTCAGCTGGGCCTGCGCCGCCTGAAACTTGGCGAGCGCCTCCGGATTGTTGACCAACTCGGGCGTCGCCTGGATGGAGCCCACTTTGGCCCTTGCCTCGGTCACGCCGAGCAGGACCTGCTGTTCCTGAGCCGCATAGCCCTTCACGGTATTGACCAGATTGGGGATGAGATCGGCGCGGCGCTGGTACTGGTTGATCACCTCCGACCAGGCCGATTTGACCTGTTCGTCCTGCGTCTGCAAGGAGTTATAGCCGCAGCCCGACAACAAAACCGCAGCAAGCAGACCCCAGCCGACGGCAGCAAGGCCAAAAGCGGATACGCGCATCTTCATTTCCCCTAAAGGTCCCCTCGAATTGGGGGTGTACGGTGAGTTTACCACCGCCAAAAAAAAGCCCCGAGTGTTGAGCTCGGGGCGGAGATGCGGACTTCAATGAAGGGAAGTAAAGCCCGCTAGGGGATTGATGGTCAATGCAGCTGGTGCCACTGAAGGACTTGGATGTCCATTTCCTCAAGGTCGAAACTGCGCGCCAGCATTCGGGCGATTTCGCGGTTGCCCTGGACGGAGCCTTGCTCGCCCAGCAGTTCCACGACCCCGCGATACTCGCTGTACTCGATGGCGCCATCCGATTGCGCGATGAAGTGGGTGTAGTATTTAGCGCTCATGGGTAGAGAGCTTAGAGAGAATCACCGCCCATATTCTGTGAACAAGTCCTCAGTCGATCGCACGGCCGCTTGACCTCGTTCACGTCCTTAAAAACCCGGTGTATTGCACTGTGTCAAGATATCGCCCGCCGGCCCCCGCCGGCTCGAAATACATCACACCGGCAGGCGCGAAGCGCATGCGTGACGAGCTCGATGAGCTCTGGCTGCGGGAACGGCCGCGCGTCACGGTCGCCGTTGCCGCTGCGGCAGCGCAAGGCGACCGCTCCGAGAACGCCGAATACACGTACGGCAAAAAGCGCTTGCATGAGATCGACCGTCGCGTGCGCTTCCTGCGCAAACGCCTGGAGGGCATGACCATCGTCGACACCGAGTCCGATCTCGGACGGCGCGACGCCGCGAAGATCTATTTCGGCGCCTGGGTGCAGCTCGACTACGGCGACGGGGAGACGCGGTGGTATCGGCTGGTCGGACCGGATGAGTTCGACATGGCCGGCAATTACGTCAGCATGGACTCGCCTCTGGGCAAGAGCCTGCTCGGCAAGCGCCTCGACGACGAGGTGACCGTGACGCTGCCGGCCGGAATCCACACGGTGACGGTGGCGGCGATCGTCTACGGACCGCGTCCCTGAGGTCCCCCCAGAACCGGGATCAAACCACCCGGATGTTCTTGAACTGCCAGGGGTCGGCGGTATCGAGATCCTCGGCGAACAGCTCGCCGCGTTGATAGAGCGGATTCCAGTCGGTGTATTGGCCGACCACGGTGCCCAGATACGGCATGCAGATGTCGAGCGGCCGCTGGTAATCCATTTCGTCCGGCTCGACCAGACCGCGGCGCGGGTTCTCCATGGCCCAGATCATCCCGGAGAGCGCTGCAACAGTCACCTGCAGACTGGTCGCGCTGTTGTAGGGAGCCAGCTTGCGCGCCTCGTCGATCGACAATTGCGATCCAAACCAGTAGGCATTTTTCTGGTGGCCGGCCAACAGCACGCCGAGCTCGTCGATTCCGCCGACGATCTCGTTCAGCATGATTCGCTTCTTGCCTTGCAAGTGCCAGTTGCGACCCGCGAATTCATGCACCGACAGCACCGCGTTGTCGCTCGGGTGGTAGGCGTAGTGTGTGGTCGGGCGGTATACCGCGCGGTCCCCTTCCATGACCGTGTAGTAATCGGCGAGCGAAATGGCTTCCGAGTGGGTGATCAAGAATCCGTGAAAGTGGCCGGCTTTCGGCGTCCAGGTGCGCACGCACGTCGAGGCGCCCGGCCGGTTCAGATAAATTGCGCACCGGGAGCCTTTGGTGTGCCGGCCGCCGTCCGCGGGAAAGTGCTTTTCATGAGTGCCCCAGCCGAGCTCCGCGGGCTGTGCGCCTTCGCTGACAAAGCCGTCGACCGACCATGTGTTCACGAACTCATTCAGGCCCTTCGGCACGTTGCTGACCTGGGTGTCGCGCTCGGCGACGTGGATGACCTTGATGCCGAGGGTCTGGGCAAGCTTCGCCCATTGCTCGCGGCTGATGGGCGCTGCGGCCTTTACGCCCGTGTCGGCCGCGATGTTGAGCAGTGCCCGCTTGACAAGATGCGAGACCAGTCCTGGGTTCGCGCCGTGGGTGAGCACGGCGGTCGGCGCGTCTTGCGCGCCTTCGCGCAGCGCCAGCGCTTCGAGCCGCATGGAGTAGTTGCTGCGCGTATCGACCGAGAGTTTCGAGTCCGTGTAGCCGCCGGCCCAAGGTTCGATGCAGGTGTCGAGATATAGCGCGCCGCGTTCGCGCGCCAGCTTGATGAGCGCGATGCTCGACACGTCGACCGACAGATTGAGCAGGAAATCGCCGGCGCCGAGCAACGGCTCGAGGGTCTGACGATAGTTTTCGCGGGTCAACGCGCTCTTCACGAATTTGACGCCGAACTGCTCCGCCTCGGCGCGGCCGGCGTCCTCGGCGGTCACGATCACGATGCGGTCCGAGGAAGTGCCTATGTGACGCAAGATCAGCGGCAAGACTCCCTGTCCGATGCTGCCGAAACCCACAAATACGATCCTGCCTGCAAATTTCACATGCACTGCGTGGCTGCTCATGATGATTTTCCCATTTTCTCTCGTTTTCCTTCGGTTCATTCGGCACGGGCCCAAGCGCCCGCCGCCAGCCTACAGGGTGGAGGTATGAGCGTGCCAGTGCGGCGGATACGCGCGGCTGTATCCGGGCAACGACTCTATGCGGTTGATCCAACGGGCGAGAGCCGGATAATTCGTTTCCATCGGCAGGAAGCGCCGCCCGAGCTCGGCCGCGGTGCTCTTGTCCAACGCGCGCCGCAGGAGCTGGATCCACGGGAAGATCACCATGTCGGCCGCCGAATAATTCGCCCCCACGATCCACGATTCCTTGCTCAGGCGCCCCTCGATGGTCCGCGCCTCGCGCCCGATTACATGCATGGCGTCTGTGAGCTCCTCGAACGAATGTTCCTCGTCCTCGCTGAACATCGCGCTCACGATCTTCGAGAGCGCCGGTTCGGCGTAGTTCTGGAATTCGCAGATGACGCGCATGATCACCCCGGCTTCCTCGGGACTCGACCCAAATATCGGAATGCCGGGGTATTTCACGTCGAGGTAATAGAGAACCGCGACCGACTCGAACACCACATAGTCGCCGTCCTTCAACACCGGCAATGTGCCGCGCGGATTCATTTTGAGCATCGGCGGCGATTGGTGCTCTTGCTTGTCGACGTGCAGCATCTGCGAGTCGTAGGTCAGGCGCTTGTGCTCCAAGGCCAGGAGAACCCGCCACGAATACGGACTGCCGCTGCCCCAATAGAGAGTAAGAGCCATGCGTCGATTGTAGCGGATGCGCTACGAACGTCGTCGCGTTAAGCTCGGCCGTGGACTTCACCACCACCATCGGCATCGACTCCCTGCAATCCCTGATGGGCCGGCCGTCGCTCGTGATCCTCGACTGCCGGTTCGATCTCTCGGCGCCTTCGGCCGGGCGGCGCGACTACGAGCGCCAGCACATCCCCACGGCACGCTATGTCGATCTCAACGAAGACCTGTCCTCGCCGCCGACGGCGGCCAGCGGACGCCACCCCCTGCCCTCGCCGGAACGCCTCGCCGCACGGTTTGGTGAACTCGGCGTCGATTCGGGCACCCAGGTGGTCGTCTACGATGAATCCAACGGTTCCTTTGCCGCGCGGGCATGGTGGCTCCTCAAATGGTTGGGACATCCCAAGGCGGCGGTGCTCGACGGCGGCCTGAAGGCATGGATCGCCGCCGGAGGGGCGCTCGAGTCCGGGCCGCCGCGGCAGGATCTCGGCGGCCGCAGGTTCGTCGCCGAGGTCGCCCCGGGGGCCGTCGCCACCACCCCCGAGCTGGTTCGGGCTCTCGGTGATCCGCGGCTGCTTCTGGTGGATGCGCGTGCGCCGGAACGCTTCGCCGGCACCGTCGAACCAATCGACGCAGTCGCCGGCCACGTGCCCGGCGCCGAGAATCACCCCTTCAGCGACAACCTCGACGCGAACGGGCGTTTCCTGCCGGCGCACGAGCTCAAACGGCGCTGGCTCCAGCGTCTTGCCGGCACGCCGCCCGCGGACGTCGTCGCCATGTGCGGCTCCGGCGTGACTGCCTGTCACAATCTGCTCGCATTGGAACTGGCGGGACTCCCGGGCGCACGACTTTACGCCGGCTCATGGAGCGAGTGGATCCGCGATCCGAATCGGCCCGTCGCGCGCGGCTGAGTTCCCGCCGTCCCGAATCGCGAGACATCCGTCATTTACATGCAGCGCCAATTTGTTATGGTGCGCGCACATGAACATTCCCGCGAAGATGCTGGCGACAAACCCCGCCTGGAAGATCGAGGAATCACTTGATCTTTACCAGGTGGAGGCCTGGGGCAAGGGCTATTTTTCGATCAATGCCGAGGGACACGTCGTGGTCCGGCCAAGCATGGAGCCGGGCCGGGAAATCGATCTGCTCGAAGTCGTGCAAGGACTGAAGGCGCGCGATTTGCACACGCCGGTGGTGATCCGCTTTTCGGACATCCTCGCGCATCGGCTTCGACATCTCGCGGACGCGTTCGGCACGGCCATTGCGGAGAACGACTATAGGAATCGCTACGCGGCGGTGTTCCCGATCAAGGTGAACCAGCAGCGACTGGTGGTCGAGGAAGTCTACCGGTACGGCAAGGAATTCGGTTTTGGACTCGAGGTCGGTTCCAAGCCGGAGCTGCTCGCGGTCATGTCGCTCACCGAGGACGCCCCGGACCGGATCGTGGTGTGCAACGGATTCAAGGACGACAGCTATATCGAAGCCGTCATCATCGCCGCCAAACTCGGCCGCAACATCATTCCGGTGGTGGAAAACTACTCGGAAATACATGCCATCCTGAAGCATGCGCAGCGCTACGGCGTGCGCCCGAAGATCGGCGTGCGCGTGAAGCTCGCGAGCGATGGCGCGGGCCGGTGGCGCGAATCCGCCGGCGAGAAATCCAAGTTCGGCCTCTTTATCAGCGAAATCCTCGAGCTGCACGCGCTGTTGAAGGAACTCAACATGCTCGACTGCCTGCAGCTCGTGCATTGCCATCCGGGCAGCCAGCTGCAGGACATCCGCCGGGTGAAGGATGCGATCAACGAACTCGCCCATGTCTACGCGGAGCTCAAGATCATGGGCGCCGGCCTGCAATACATCGACATCGGAGGCGGATTGGGAGTCGACTACGACGGCAGCGGCACCAATTACGAGTCGTCGATGAACTACACGCTCAACGAATATGCCAGTGATGTGGTGTACCGCATCAAAAGCGTGTGCGATGCGCGCGACGTGCCGCATCCGATGATCGTCAGCGAGTCCGGCCGCGCGATCGCTGCGCAGCACAGTTTGCTGGTGTTCGACGTGCTGGGCGCTTCCAAGCTCGACCAGTTCAAAGTGTCGGGACGGCCGGAAGAGGACTACCGCGGATCAAAGGAGCTGCCGCAGCCCATCGCGGATCTGTTCGACAGTTACCGCTCGGTCAACGAGCGCCGCTTGGTGGAGTGCTATCACGATGCGCTGCAAGCACGCGAGCAGGCGCTGCAGATGTTCAACTGGGGCTACCTGAGTCTCGAGTTCCGCGGCCTGGCGGAGCGGCTTTACTGGGCGACCTGTACCAAGATCCGCGACTATTGCCGCAAGCAAAATCGCGTTCCGGAGGAGCTGGAAAACCTCGAGGACATGTTGAGCGACATCTACTTTTGCAACTTCTCCGTGTTCCAGTCGCTGCCGGATA
>Ga0302320_10009662_pt1 | contig 20681 bp, 12 predicted proteins | sample Bog_T0_3_FD_202130 | JGI IMG/M metagenome (GOLD analysis project Ga0302320, IMG submission 202130) | Peat permafrost microbial communities from Stordalen Mire near Abisko, Sweden - Bog_T0_3 | ecosystem: Environmental > Terrestrial > Soil > Wetlands > Peat | place: Sweden: Abisko, Stordalen Mire...
GCCCAAGGGCCGGGGCTAAACGGGGCTAAACTTACCGTTGCAATACGGGGAGCAGGCGGTTGGGAACCTGAAGCATGATGCAGGCCATGGCGGTGGCGTAGGGAACGCCGGCCTCGCCCTGCCAACTGCCGTCGGCCACCTGTTTGCCCAGCAGCTCTTTTTTGATGGCGGGCCAGTATTGATTCCAGGAATCGCCGCCGGCCATGAAGCAGGCCTGCGTGGCGTAGTAGTTGGCGTAAAAATAATGCCCCTCGGCCATGGCCAAGTTGCTTTTGCCCGGGAGGGCCTTCATCAGATACTCCAGCCCCTTCTTGATTTCGGTGCCTTCATAGATGCCCATATATTGCAGGCAGCATACGCCCGCGGCGGAGCGCGGGTAGGCCGAGCCGCCGCTTTGCAGCATGTAGCGGAAGCCGCCGTCGGGCTCCTGGCTTTTTTTCACGTAATCGACGGCGCGTTCGATGGTTTTGCCGGGCACCTTGATGCCGGCATTGCGGGCGGCGCGCAGGGCCATGATCTGGCAGATGGTGACGGAGAGGTCGGCGTCGTTGGGGGCGGGCTGATAGCGCCAGCCGCCCTCCTTGTTTTGCGTCTGCACCATCAGCTTGATGGCTTTCTGCAGCTTTTCCTTGACCTCCTCCTTGGGGGATTCGCCATAGGCTTCGGCGAGGAACAGCGTGGCAAAACCGTGGCCGTACATCGGGCTGCCCATGCCATTGGTGGCGACGAGGCCCGATTCCTGACAATTGGCCAGGATGTAATCCAGCGCCTTTTTGGTTTGCGTGCCATAGGGGCCCTGGTCGGGCGTGCTGCCGTTGGCGAGAAACGCGATACCGGCAATCGCGGTGACGGCGACATTTTCGCCCCCGCCATTGAAGGTGCCGTCGCCCGATTGGTTTTTAGCGAGGAATTCCAGGCCGCGGGTGACAGCTTTGGTGGTTTGCTCATCCAGCTCGTTGGCTATGGGGCCGGTGCCGCCCATCGTGGAGCGCGGGACGGGGGCGTCATCGCAGCGCGCGCCAGGCGCAAGGAATGCCGCGGCAAGGGCGGCGGCAAGCAGGGAGGCATGAAAGAGCTTTTTATGCGGCATCAGCGGCACCATCGTCTGTAAAAATGCACGGGCAGTTTATTTGTTGCGGCCAATTTCCGCGAGGGCTTCGTAATATTTGCGGATTTTTTCCTGGTAGCTCTTCAGGGCGCCATCCTGCAGGGAGTTGAGAATCTGGTCGCGGTCCCTGGTGGGCAGATTGCCCCATTGGTTGGCGTCCTTGACGATCATTTCGCCGTTGCTGGCGAAGGGGCCGACGCTGCCGGGTGGCAATTGCGACTGCCTGGCCGCCTCGGTGCCGCTATCCTGATGCTGGCCATCCTGGGGCGGGCCTTGCTGCGGGTCGCCGGGGTTCTCCTCTTTTTTCTCGCCGGGCTTGGGTGGCTGCTGCGATGGATCCTGCTTCTGGTCCTTCTCTTTCTGCATTTCCTTGACGATGTCGATCAGGCTGTCCATGGCCACCGTGGCGCGGCGCTGGTGGTCCTGCGTTTCCATGCCGGGGTCCTGCTTGTCCTTTTGCAGGCTGCCAGCGGCCTTGGTGTGGTCGATGAAGTCCTGCATGATCTTGTCGGGGTCCTGCTGGACGGGCTGCTCTTTTTTGCCGTTGGCCAGGTCGTTGAGCAGCTCATTGTCGTCATGCTTGGTGGCGGTGGTGGGGTCGAGTGCCGGTTTTCCCAGGGCGGCATCCAGCGGATCGGCCGGCTTGGCCGCGGGCTTGTCCTGGGCATAGGCCAGGGAGCCGGCGGCGAGAACCACTGCGGCGATCAACAGTTGTGTCAGCTTCATCATGCACCTCTTTGCGTTTGGCACCGGGACATTATTCTAGCACGGTCACTTGTGATTCTTTCCATGGAAAACGGCGGGCACTGTGCCCGCGTTACTCTTTCTGCCGGGCACCGAAGGCCTTGGCCGCCAGCTCGCCGATCTTCGTCTGGTCGTCGCCCAGCCTCTCCACCTGGCGCTTGAAAAACTCCAGGCCGCCAAGGATAGCGCTTCATCAGGCACCTCCTGCCGGACAATCCAACAAGCCGATTAATTCTGCTTGAGCTTGTCGTAAACCTTCTGCGCCAAATCGCTGACCTTGTTCTGCTCCGCGCCCAGACGTTCCACCTGGCGCTTCACGTCGGATTTTTCGGAATCATTGGCCGCGGCGTCCAGCGCCTTGTTCATGTCCATGGTTTCCTGGTTCTCAATCAACTGCAGGCGCTTGAGAAGTTTCAGTTCCGCCAGCGGCGGAATGAGGGGCTTCTTGCCGCCGCCGCCGCCACCGCCGCCACCCTTTTGCGGTTCGCTGAGGAACTTGTCCTTCTCGCGTTCCTCTTCCTTGAGGGCCTCAATGATGCTGGTGAGGCGGGTGATGGCGCTATCCTGGGCCACGGCCACTTCGCGGCCGGTTTCGGCCTTGCCCAGGCGGCTCTTGGATTCGCCCATGAATTCCACCACCTGGTTGGTAATCCAGACGTACTCTTCAAATTCCTGAAGTTTGCCGGTGGTCAGCGTGTGGACGTTGTCGGCCAGTTCGCCCTGTTTGGTGGACATGGTCCCCAGCGCGGTGTTGTCGGCCGCGGGCAACTGGCCAAGATCCTGGCGGCGGGTGTCGATCTGCGACGTCCTGGTCTTGAAGTCGATTTCCTTCTGGCGGGCGTCCTCAAACTGCTTGCGGATTTCCGCCAGGTCGTCCTTGGCCTGCTGCACGTCGTTCTTGTCCTTGGCGGTCTGCAGTTTGTCGATGGCCTTGTTGAGGGCCAGTACGGCGTCCCCTTCCTGCGTGACCGCCGGCGGCTGTTTGCCGGTGTAGAGCGACGCGGTGGCATCCTGCATGCCGCCCTGTGCGTCCTTGAGGTCGGCGGCGACCTTCTGCCCGTCGGGCAGTTGCGCGGAGCGGTCGCGGAGCGTGACCAGGTTCAGGTTCATGCGGCTTTCCTTGTCGCCCAGGGGCATTAGCACGGCGGTTGCCGCCTTGTCCCCGGCCTTTTCCGTGGAGGCCTTGGCGACCACCTGCTGGTCGCGGATTTCCGTCACGGCCTTGAGCAGTGCCGCGGTCTCCGCGGCGATGCGCTGCTGTTCATACTTCTGCGCGTCCTTGATGTCCTGCTGCATCTGCGCCAGACCGGCCGACGCCTGCGACTGCTGCTGCTGGGCGTTGTTGCCCTGGTTCTGCTGGGCGCTTTGCCCGGCCTGGGCCTGCTTCTGGGCGATCTGCTGCTGCTGCGATGTCTGCTGGGCCTTCTCGGCGGCCTTGGCCCCGGCGGGATTGGTCTTCTCCATGTCCTTGGCCATGTCTTTGAGCTGCTGCTCGAGCTTCTGCTGCTCCTCGGCCAGCTTCTGCTGCTCCTGTGCCACCTGGTCCTGCGCGGCCTTCTCCGAGGGGCTCAGGTCCGATGCGGGCTTGCCCTGGGTTTGCTGGTCGATCTTCTTCTCCGCCGCCTGGTTGGCGTCGGTGCGGTTTTTCAGGTCGTCGATCTTCTGGCTGACCTGGGCAAGCTGCCCCTTCTGCATGATCTCCTTGGCGATCTGGTCCATCTTGTCCGCGGCGGCCTGCTGCGGGGCCTGCGCGGCCTTGGCGGCATCGGCGGCGTTCTGCGCCTGCTGCTGCGCCTGGGTCTTTGAAGGCGCGTCGCTCTTCTGCTGGTTTTCGCCGGCCTTCTGGGCGGCATCCTTGGCCTGGTTGAGGTCCCCGGCGGCCTTGGGCATGTCCTGCTGGCCCACATCCTTCATCACTTCGGAGGCCTTTTCGGCCAGCTTGCCGATGGGGTCCTGGTCCATCTTATTGTTGGCCAGCGTCTCGCGGAGCTGGTCGAATTTCTGCTGGATGGCGTTGGACCGCTGGGCTTCCCCAGCCTGATCCTGGGCCAGCTTCTGCAGCTCCTCCTGCTGCTGGGCCGTGGCTGAATGGCTCTGCTCAAACGCCTTCTGCAGCACTTCCGTTTTTCCCTGGGTCACTTTCTGCTGGTCGTGTACCTGCTGAATTTCCGCGGCCAGGTGTTCCATCTCCTTGACGGCGTCGGTGATGATCTGGTCCTTGCTCTTGACCACCAGCGTTACGGCGGAGGAGCGCACCAGGCGGTGATGCACCAGCCCGTCGGCGGGCTGCTTGAGCGGATCGGTGGCCTGGTTGGGCGCGAGCATTTCAAAATTGTCCCCCTTGCCGGCGGTAGCCTCGGGCAGGGCGTAGTTGTCGCGCACCAGGGCGTAGACCTGGAGACGGTCGCCGGGCTTGAGCGCGGGCGTCAGGCCGGCCAGCTTCAACTGATAGACGGCCGACCCCACAACTGTGCGGGCGGCGCCATCCACGGTGATGTTGGCGATGGGCAGTTCGGTAATGAATCGCGGCGCGGCACCGGGCTTGGCGTCATAGCCATCGGCCTGCAAAATCAGCTTGCTGAGACCCAGATCGTCGGAAACGCTGATCCTGATCATCACCTCCGCGTCAGGCAGCACGGCGATCTCATGCAGCGGCGAGGTGATGATGACCGACGGCAACGCGTCGGGAGTCACTTCAATCCGCGTGGTGGTCATGGCGGTGTTGGTGAAGCCGTCGGTATCCCGGACCTGAATGCGGAATTCCATCGTCTTGCTCACCAGGAATGAGAGGTCGGCATTGAAGGGATCGACCAGTTTCTTCTGCACGTCGGCCACATCCATCGGCTCGTTGCCATCGCTCTTGAGGATCGTCACCGAAGGCACGCCGTTGACGGATTCCAGCGCCTTGCTGGATTTGACCAGCAGATGCACGCGCGAACCCTCAACCGCCCGGCCAGGCTCCATCAGCAAGTCGAACGTGCGGGCCACGGAGCCTTCTGTAACATAGGCCGGCGGCTCGACGGTGGCCTTCAGGCCGCTGACCGCGGGCCGCGGGGCCAGGCGGATGTCCTGTTCATCGTAGAAATCCCCATACACCACGCGCAGGGACATATTGGCTTCGCCGGTGGCGGTGACATCCTTCTGATAGATGCCGACGCCATCCTTGGATTTGGCTTCCTGCAATGTCATCAGGTCGCGCGATTCGCGCACCGTGTCGCTGGAAAAATAGAGCGAGGCGATTCGGCGGGCGTCAAAACCCTTGGTGACCTTGGCGGCAATCGTGATCGGTTCGCCCTGCGGCCAGACTTCCGGCTTCTTCCCGCCGGGGAAGGCCGACCAGTCAAACGCCACATCCTGCATGTGCGGCCACATCGCCCCGCCAAAGGGATTGGCCCAGCGGGAAAAGGCGATGCCCGTGTTGCCGCTGGCGAAGTTGGCCGCCCCCAGAATCCCCATCACAGCCAGCATCACCACCGCGACGAGAATCGACCGACCCGCCGCCCGGAATTCCAGGGCGCTTTCAAACTTGACCCCCTCGGCCCGCTGCTGCGCCCCTTCCACCACCTTGGCGGCCATGATGTTCTCGCGGCCGGTGTCCTGGCTGATAAATTGCAGGGCCGACATCAACTCGTCGGCCAGGCTCTTGTTCACCAGCTCCACGCGGCTGGCGAGGAATTGATCGGTCAAACGGGTTGAAAGCGGGGCGATCAGCTTGCGCCACGCCACGATTGCCACCACCACCAGCAGGCCCGCCATCAGACCCAGTCGGGCCACCGGCTTGTCAATGTGGACAATCAGGCAGTCGATGGTGACCAGCACCATGATGCCCACGGTCAGCGTGAGCAGCGTGAAGCCCAGACCGTAAAGGCCCAGGAGCAACCGCGCCCGCTGCCGTAGACCGGCGATCCGACTCACCAATGGGTGACTGGCTGACAACTGTGTCATGATCCATCTCCTAAATGCCATTGGCCAAAACGCGGGCGGGGGCCCGCGCTACATGGGGAAGGCCAATTCCTGTACTCTTTTCGTCTTACTGCATCAGCGCCGGTGGGGCGCTCCAACCTTCATTGGGTAACGTGGCCGCGCCAGCGGGCGTCTTTCGGGACTTGTTCAAAGGATGCCCAATTTCGGCACCCCAAAGCCCCATAATACTGTCTTGCCGCGAGGAACGGCGATCCTTAGATAAGTCCCGATTGTTTTCGCAAAAGCCATTCCACGACCAACATGATCACAATTATCACCAATGCGAATGGCTTGGTCCAAAGGTCCTCGCCCACGATCTTCAACTGCATGATGCTCTTGTTGGCCACCAGCTTGATCAAATCGCCGGCTTGCTCGGCCATCAGCACCTGCCCATGGGTATCCCCGGCAAACGTGTTCAGGGACTTCATGTCAATCGTCGGGTCAACCACCGTGTCGTTGGGGCCGCCGACGAGCAGCTCCAACGGGGTCGGTTCAACGCTCATCGACCCCGGCGCAACCTGAAGGTGAAGTTTTCCAACCGTGTCGCTGGTCAGCTCACCCGTGTAGGTATTGCCATTCTCTCCGACGCGTGAAAGCACTACCGGTTCCAGCGGATTTCCCGCATCGTCAGTCACCCGGATCGTCAACTGCGGCGGCGCTGCGGGCAGCATGGTCGGGTCGTGGATCGTCACCATCAGCGGCATCGGCTGGTTTACCGTGGCCGAACGCCCATTGGCCAGCAATTCCACCTTGTGATTCTGCCCTTTGACGCGCCCGGCATACAACATGCGGCACACCTGCAGCCAATAGCTTTGATACAGCGGCTCCCCCTTGTATCGCCGCCAACGCCACGTGTCGGCAATGCCCGAAAACAGCACCCGGCCGTCGCCATATTGCCCGTAAACCAGCAGCGGCATTTTCTGTCCGCCGGCGGTATCCGATGGATGCTCCGCCAGCACCTGCACCGGGCCGTGCGGCCCCAGCACCGGCTTGTACCAGTACATCGACGGGTTCTCGGCCATCTGCTTCTTGTTCAGCTCCGGCGTGTCAAAAAACCGGAACAGCGGCGTGTTGTACCCCTCCGGCGTGGCCTGCACCTTGAATTCCACATTCCGCGACGGCGGCAGCGAAGGGTGCTGCTGATCGTCCGGATCGATCGGCAACAAGGGCAGCAGCGCGGTGTCCTTATAACTGTTGGGGTTGTACTGGTCCCCGGCGATCCAGCCGATCCCGCCGCCGTGCTTCTTGACGAAGTTGAGCACCAGTTGCATCTGCGACGGGCTGAAAAAGTCCGGTTCCACATCGCCCAGCAATATGACATCGTACTTCAGCATTTCCTCCTCGGTCTCGGGGAAACGCTGGATGGTCCAGATATCGTCCGTGCCGTCAGGCAGCTTGTGGATCGAGCCGTCCGCGTTCTTGCGGACGGTACCCTCCTGGGAGAAGCTCTCGTCAGCCGACAGCAGCAGCACGCTGACATTGATGGTCCCCTCGCGCAGCAGCTCATTTTTCAGGTAGCGGTATTCCCACCGCGGATACCCCTCCACATACAGCACGTTGACCTTGGCATCCATGACCGTGGTCTGGGCTTCCTTGACGTTGTTGTCGGCCGAAAGCTCCTCGCCGATGGAATCCACCTTGGCGACCAGGTGATACACCTCGGAGTTTTCCCCCGCGATCTTCATCGGCTTGAAGATCAACTCCACGTCCTTTTCCTGCGTCCCCTTGATGTAGTCCACCGTCTCGCTGACATCCTTGTCGTCGGCGGTTTTCATCGCGGTGTCGCCTTTGTCGTCCTTGGCGCCCGCCGGGCGGCGATAGAGCGTCACATGCGTGGTCCCCGCCCGGTCAGCGGTGATTTTCAGGTGTACCTTCACCAGCACCGGATCCTTGACGAAAACGTCCTCCGCCACGTCCATGGTCTCGACGGAGGCGTCCACCAGCGGCTCAATCGATCCCATCGCAAACGGGATGATCGGCACCCCGCGCAGCTTGGCGATTTCCGTGGCCTCGGGAATCTTGTCCCCGCCCGGAGTGCTGCGGCCGTCGGTGAACATCATGATCGAACTGATCGGCTGACCCTGCAGGTCGCTGAAAATGCGCTTCACAATTTTCGGAATGTCCGTCCTGGCCCCCACCGGATTGGTGTCCTTCATGCGATTGAGAATCGCATCAAGCTGCTCGGGCGTGGCGGCCCGGCCCAGGGCGATGGCCTCATCATGCCCGGTGAACACCGCGATTTCCTGCGATCTAGCCAGGTCGTGCAGATCCTTGTCGTTCAGCAGCGTATCCAGGGCCATGTCCCAGCGCTTGGGCCATTTGGCCTTGGCGGGCTGGGTGGCGCCGGCGTTGAGTTTGGCCATTAGCTTCTGCGCCTGGTCCCGCACCGCGCGGCGGGCTCGCAGTTCCTCGGGGGACAACCCCTCCAGCGTTGCCGGATCCTTATAGGGATCGCGAATGGCCATCGGGGCCGAATCATCCACCCAGATGGCGATGACCGAGGGGAGCGGCTTGGATTCCTCCAGCATCAGGTGGGGACGCAGCACCAGCGCCAGCAGCGCCACCAAAATCGCCCCGCGCAGAATTCCCAAACCGATGCGCTTGGCGGGGCTGGCCGACTGCCCCTGGTACGACCAGAACCCCAGCAACCCCAGCACGGCCCCGATAAACAGCATCAGCAGCCAGTAATTCGGAAAATCGAACGTCAGCCGGACGCGCGACAGGTCCTCCAGACTCACCTTGTCCAGCGAAAACAGAAATTCAAAAATCTTGTGCAGCATAACTTCCGGTCTTCTTTGTGGTTCCGTGGCGCGTGTCGCACTTAATGGTAAACAGAGAACATGCGGGCAAAAAGCGTCTCCAAGCCGAACAAAATCAGGGCCGTCAGCAGCAGATACCGCGGCAGCTTCCCTTCGCCTTCCGCGCCGCCGCTGGCCGTCAGCGTGTCCACCTTTGTCGGGTTGGACAGGATGTCCGCGGTATTCACATGCAGCGCGTCGGCAAACTGCGCCGCCGTCAGATGCCGGATGTCCGCCTCGTTGTCGTCCACGTTCACCGCGATCATCGGCGTCTTGGCCCCCGGCGGAGAATACAAACCCGCCATCGTCAGCGGCCCGCTGGTCAGACGCGACTTGTGCTCCTTGTCGTCCACCGTCACCTCGACGGCCACCTTCTGGTTCCGTGGGCCATCCCACATGCCGGGGTCGGCCTCCTCGCGCGGCAGATAGATCTGGTCGTTGAGGTTCAGCGTGTAGCGCTCGCTGCCGCGGGAAATGGCGTGGAACATCACTTCCTGGACAAATTCCTTGTACCCCGGGAAGAAGGGGAACGTCGTCCAGCCCTGCCCGGCCGATGATGCAAACATCACCACCCGCCCCTTGCCGATCTTCCGCGTCACCACCGCCGGGTCCCCCTCGGCCCCCGGGCGATCCACGGATTGAAACCGCAGCACCACCTCCGATGCCCCATCCACCGGCAACGAGAGCTTGAAATACTGCATGGTCCGCACGCTTTCCAAGCCGGTTTTTTCCTGCTTCTTGATGCCCGCCGCCAGCAGGTCGAGAAACGGATGGTCGAACTTCTGGTCAAACAGCACGCCCGACTGGTCGGCCAGTTCCGGCTTCACAAGCTGGATCACCGATGCCGGCAGCAGCTTGACCCCGCCTTCGCCAAGCGACTTGTTGATGGCGTCGGGGCTCATGCGCGGGCCGGGGAAAAGCACCACCAGGCCGCCCGCTTCCGCATAGGCCTTCAGGTGCTCGGCCGTCTTGGGGGCCAGGTCGCCGATATCGCTGAGAATCACCGCATCGTACGGGTCGAGATTCTCCTGCGGCAAATCCAGCTCAGTCTTGGTCACCGGCCCGAATTCCTCATCCGCCTTGTTGGCCGCGGTCCACCCCAAGGCCACTTGCAGGTTGGTGGTTCCGAAATTTTTGTCCCCCGGGTCGCCATCAATAATCAGCACCGGCGCCTGCTCCTCGGCATCCACGATGATGCGGCGGACGTCGTCGGCGGCCAGCAGGTCCGGGTCCAGACGGGCTTCCACCACGTGCCGGCCCTTGGTTTTGAAGCGCACCTCCAGCTCCCGGCGAATTTCCTCGCCCGGGGCGATGCGCGGCAATTTCTCCTTGCCCGCGGCCACGCCATCCACCAGCACACTCACCTCCAGGTTGGCCTGTTCCAGCTTGGTGCCGTTGGTCACGCCCACGATCAGCTTGGTGGAGGAGTTGGCGACCACCACCGGCCGCTTGGTCTTCAGCGTGGTGATCCCCTTGTTGGCCTGGTCGTCCGCCCCCACATCCGCCACCCGCAGCGAGGCGATTTTGCGCAGCTCGTCGGCGGCCTTCTGCAACTGCTCCTTGACGTGCGGCCCTTCCGGCCGCCCATACGCAATGCTGCTGTAGGAAAGGTCCGTCACCAGCAGCACCTGGCAGTTGGCCCCGGTCTTGCGGGCTTCCTGGGCGATGGTGGCGGCCTTGCCCAGCGCGGTGCCGATATCGGTTCCGCCATCGGACACGGGCATGGCTTGGATCAACTGGCGGAGCACATTCTTGTCGGGCGTGGGCTTGTCCATCACAGGTGCCGCGCCGGTGCTGGTGCGCACGATGGCGACACGGTCGCTGGATTGCAGCGTCTGCATCCAATCGATCACCAGCTTCTTGGCCTGGTCCAGGTGCGAGTCCTTGGTTTTTGCGGCGGGATCCGTATAGCCCATGGAATAGGAATCATCAATCAGCACGATCATGACGCGGTCTTCGCCCAGCAGCCCGCCGATGCGTTCGCACCCCAGGAACATCTGGGCGATTGCCGCCCCCAGGACCAGCAGCGCAGTGATGCGCAGGAGCAGCAGCAGCCAGCGCTGGAACTGCAAGCGCCGGGCGTTGCGCCGCTGGGCGGCCAGCAGGAAGTCCATCGCGGCCCAGAACATGATCTTGAACCGCCGCTTGTTCAGCAGGTGGATGATGATCGGCACGGACGTAGCGCCGGCGGCGGCACCCATGATCCATGGGGCCATGAAACCGATAGCGAGAATGGGGGGCAAATTCAGCATGTCACCCCATCGCGGCCATCAAATATCCATCGCATCTTCATCGTTTCATCTCTTTTTCGTGTCACTTCACAACTTCATATCCTTGTGATTCGTCGTCCGTTATTTCATCCGCGCCGCGCGCGTCGCCAGGAACCCCGGCAGCGTCACATCCAGCGGCTGACTCGTATCCACCTGCACAAAATCCACCTTCAGCCCGTGGCAGGCGATCCGCAGCTTCTCCGCATGGTTGTTGAACTCCTCCAGGTACGCTTCGCGCAGGGCCCGCGGCTCGACCACAATCTCGCCCATCGCCTCGAGTCCCTTGAACATCGTCGTGGACTGAAACGGAAACTCGATCTCGTCATGGTCCAGAATCTGCATCACGATCAAATCATGCCGCTTGTAGCGCAGATGCCGGATCGCCTTGATCAGCGCCTCGGGCGAATCGAACATGTCGCTGATCAGGATCACCAGGCTGCGGTGCGTCAGCGTCTCGGCCAACTCATCGAGTATCGCCCCCATCCGCGTCTTCTTGTTCTTCGGCACCGTCGTCAGTTCATCGACGATCGCCCGCCATTGCCGCGGGTTGTTGCTCGGCTTGATGAACCGCCGCACCGCATCGTCAAACACCACCACCCCCGCCGAATCCTGCTGGTGCAGCGCCACATAAGCCATGCTCGCGGCGATGCTCGTGGCGTGGTCAAACTTCCGCCACCCCGGCACCTTGCTGCCCGAATAAATCATCGACTCCGACGCATCCACCACCAGCACCACCTGAAGGTTCGTCTCCTCCTCATACTGCTTGATGTAATGCCGGTCCGTGCGCCCGAACACCTTCCAGTCGATGTACCGGATGTCATCCCCGGACACATACTGGCGGTGCTGCGCGAACTCGACCGAGAACCCCTTGTACGGCGAGCGGTGCATCCCCGTGATGAACCCCTCGACAATCAGCCGCGCCCGGATATCCAACGCCGCGATCTTCTGCAGCGTTTTAGGCTCCAGGTACCTGCGGTAATCAACTTTTTCGTCAATCTGGGTCATATCAAAAAACCGAATCACGAAGTTGTGAAGACGTGAAGTGCCACGAAGAGTCAGACGATCATCCTGGTAATCCCATCCTTGATTAACGGTACGTTGAAATTCACGAGAAAACCCAGCCGCTTGCCCGAGAGTTTCAGGTACGTCTTGGTCTTGCTAAAAAACACCGGATGCATGGTCTCCACGGACTTCGCCTCGATGATGATCTTTTCCTCAACCAGCAAATCCAGCCGCAGCCCCGGCTCAATCCGCTGATCAAGATAAAAAATCGGCACTTGCACCTCCCGCTGAACCTTCAACCCGCGAGATTGCAGTTCCAGCACGAGGCACTGCACATAAACGCTCTCAATCAAACCGGCTCCCAAATTCATATGAACCCGAAAAATGGCGTCGACAACCTGCTTTGCGATCCGTTCCGTCCCCTCATCCAGAACCCCGCCATATCCCATCGCCAAATCCTCTTTTTTCTTTCTTCGTGTTCCTTCACATCTTCACAACTTCGTGATTCGTCGTCACTTCGCCGCAAATACCTTCGGCAGCCCCGCCGCCGTCTTGTCGTCGTCCGCATCCCGCGGCGTATTTTCGATCAGCATCCGGATCACATCGTCCGGCTTGATCCCTTCCGCTTCCGCGTTGAAGTTCGTCAGCACGCGATGCCGCAGCGCCGGATACGCGATCGTCCGGATATCCTCGGTGGTCACATGGTATCGCCCATGCAGCAGCGCCCGCGCCTTGCCCGCCAGCACCAGCGTCTGGCTGGCACGCGGGCCGGCGCCCCAGCTCACGTAATCCTTGATGAACTTCGGCGTGTCCGGCTGCCCCAGACGCGTCTGCCGCACCAGGCGGATCGCATATTTCACCACATGGTCCGCCACCGGCACCTTGCGCACCAGCTCCTGCAAAGCAATCACATCCTCGCCCGAAAGCACGTGTTTCAGGTTCACCACGCGCGGCGCTGTGGTCAGCCGCACAATGTCGAATTCCTCCAGCTCGCTGGGATAGTTCACAAACACGTTGAACATGAACCGGTCCAACTGCGCCTCGGGCAGCGGATATGTTCCCTCCTGCTCGATGGGGTTCTGTGTTGCCATCACAAAGAATGGCTCGCTCAGCCGGTGCTGCACGCCCCCGGCGGTCACCTGATGCTCCTGCATCGCCTCCAGCAGCGCGGCCTGCGTTTTCGGCGGCGTACGGTTGATTTCGTCGGCCAGCAGCGCGTTACAGAAAATCGGACCGCGCACAAACCGCAGTGCGCGGGTACCAGATAGCTTGTCCTCCTCGATGACCTCCGTCCCCGTGATGTCCGACGGCATCAGATCGGGCGTAAACTGAATGCGGTTGAACGACAGGCTCAACGTCTTGGCCAGCGTCGATATCAACAACGTCTTGGCCAACCCCGGCACGCCCACCAGCAAACAATGCCCCCGGCAAAAAAGGGCGATAATCAGCTCTTCCATCACGTGGGTCTGGCCGACGATCACCTTTCCCAGCTCCGTCTTCAGCGCCGCGTAGCTGTCCTGCAGCTTCTGCACGCTGGCCAACTCTTCCTGGGTGATTTCCGCGGGGGACGAGGCGGGGGACGACGTGGTTTCCATCTTTGCTCCCGATCAATTCGTAAAAACGACGCAAGAGGCTATTTATACCGCCCTAAGTTGCCGGGCGATAGAGGCTTGTTTCCGGAATTTGCCGGGGGTGGCGACCCGGACCCGGGGCAAAATCGCGAGCGATGGAACCGATCGGCAACTTGCGCATCTAAGGCCCCCCCATGGCCACTTTGCAACCTCCCCTGTATAAAGCCGTTACACATACACCGCCCCGCACCCTTGAACGGATATGCTCATGAGCGAGACGCTTTCCCCGGCCAAACCGGCCCAGGCCCTCACGCCGCAATCCACCGGCCGCTTTTTGCCCGCCCTGGCGATCCTCTTCATCGGCAGCGGCTGCGCGGCGCTCATCTACGAAATCGTCTGGCTCCAGCTCCTCCAGCTCCATATTGGTGCGTCTTCCGTCTCCCTCGGCGTCCTGCTGGGCACCTTCATGGGCGGCATGTGCCTTGGCAGCATCCTGCTCCCAAAACTGGTCAGCAAATCCCGCCACCCCCTCCGCGTCTATGCCGCCCTCGAAGCCGGCATTGGCATCATCGGTCTGCTGGAACTCGTTCTGGTCCCCGCTATCTCCGATATGTACGTCCATTTTGCCGCCACCGGCATGACCTCCATCATCCTCCGGGCGATTTTCGCCGGCGTCTGCCTGCTCCCGCCCACCATGCTTATGGGCGCCACCCTCCCGGCCATCGCCCGCTACGTCCAAACCACCCGCGAAGGCGTCTCCTGGCTCGGCTTCTTCTACGCCGGCAACATTCTGGGCGCGGTCTTCGGCTGCCTTCTGGCCGGCTTTTATCTCCTGCCTCACTTTGACATGGCCACCGCCTCCTTCGTCGCCGCGGGCATCAACGCCTCGGTGGCCGTCCTCGGCGTGCTTCTCTCCCTGCCGGCCAAATACGCTCCTGACGCCGCCGCGGGACCGGACCTCACGCTTCCACCGCCGCGCCTGGACGCGACCGTTCTCGTGGTCATCGGCCTTTCCGGCCTGACCGGCCTGGGGGCGGAAGTCGTCTGGACCCGCATGTTGTCGCTGCTCCTGGGCGGATCGGTCTACACCTTCTCCAACATCCTGGCGGTTTTTCTCGGGGGCCTGGGCATCGGCTCGGCCATCGGGGCCATGATGGCGCGCTCCTCGCCATCGCCGCGCGTGCCCTTGGCCGTCTGCCAGTTCCTGCTGGCGCTCAGCATCGGCTGGGCGGCCTACACCATGACCTACTCCATGCCGTTCTGGCCCGTCAATCTGGCGATGGCCTCCAACGCATGGGTCACCTTCCAGATGGATCTGGCCCGGACCGCCTGGGTGGTCCTCCCAGGCGCGGTCCTATGGGGTGCCAGCTTTCCGCTGGCCCTGGCCGCGGTCGCCTCGCGCGGCCGGGATGCCGGCAAACTTGTCGGTCGCGTCTACGCCGCCAACACCGTAGGTGCCATCATCGGAGCATTGGTCTTCAGCACCCTGGTCATTCCCAACGTCGGAACTCAGGGCGCGCAGCGCATGCTTATCGGCCTCTGCACCCTCTCGGCCGTCATCGCCCTTGCTCCCCTGCTGGATATCCCAAACACCGCCCGCAGGGTACGGCTGGCCGGTGGCATGGGTGCCATGGTCATCCTCGCGCTGGCCGCCGGCGTCACCGTCTCGCCCCCCAACTCGATGCTGGTCTGCTACGGCCGCAGATGCGCCACCTGGGTCTACCGCATGTATCCCGCCAACGATCTGACCCTCAACGAAATCGCCCTGCTGACCCAGGCCAACCGGGAAAATCTCCGCGTCACCCTGGTCGATGGCGAACCCACCCTTCCCGCTGATGCCCCCAACGACGCACAGGACTGGGTCGTTCAGCACCACGACGAACTCGCCTCCGCCCTCCGCAAAGGCGCACGCATGAGGCTCCCCGGCGACGAGGCCTCCTCCGGCGGCTACGGCGACCGCGCCGACATGCGCCTGCCCCCCGACCGCTACTGTGCCTACGTCGGCGAGGGGATCAATTTCTCCGTCGCCGTCGATGTGGATTCCGCCGGCTATGTCTACTATCACGGCGCCGGCAAGGTGCAGGCCTCCACGCTCCCGGAAGACATGCGCCTCCAGCGCACCCTGGGCCATATCGCCGCGCTGGTGCATGCCAAGCCGGAAAAAGTCCTCGTCGTCGCCTGTGGCGCCGGCGTGACGGCCGGTTCCTTCGTCCCCTACGACTCCGTCAAGCGCATCGTCATCTGCGACATCGAACACATGGTCCCCGACAACGTCGCCGACAGATATTTCAAAAAGGAAAACTACGGCGTCGTCCACGACCCACGCACCCAGGTCATTATTGACGACGGCCGCCACTTCATCAAAACCACCGATGAAAAATTCGATGTCATCACCTCCGACCCCGTCGACCCCTGGGTGAAAGGGTGCGCCGCGCTGAGCACCATCGAGTATTACCAGATGTGCAACGCCCACCTCAAGCCCGGCGGCGTCGTCGCCCTCTGGATTCCCCTCTACGAAATGAACGAGGACACCGCCAAAAGCCTCATCGCCACCTTCTTCAAGGTCTTCCCCAAAAGCGGCATCATCTGGGGCAACGACCAGAACGGCGCCGGCTACGATGTCGTCCTGTTCGGCCGGGCCAACGATGAACCCAGCCGCATCAACCTCGACCAAGTGCAGGCCTTCATCGACGCCAACCCCAGGGTGCAGGCCTCGCTGCAGGATGTCGGCTATGGCAAAACCGCCGGCGAGGCCGTGGAAATCTGCTCCACCTTCGCCGCCGATCACCACCTCGCCGCCCACTGGCTGCAGGACACCGACCGCCTGATCAACACCGACGCCAACCTGCGGCTGCAATATGTCGCCGGTCTTTCCTTCAATGAGGATCACGCCGAATTGATCTTCAGCAACATTCTGAAGGATTACAAATTCCCCGCCGCAACCTTCGCTGGCTCCTCGGAGGGGAAAATCGCGGACCTCAAAAAACTGCTTGCCGACACCGGACGGGTTGAAAAATAGCCGCCGGTTCACTTCCCCTGCGTTGCCGCCGCCGGCGGAGCGCCGAGCCACTGCGTCAAAATCGGCTGCATGGCATCAAACCAAATCTGGTACCCCTTGTCCGATGGGTGCAGGTTGTCGGCGTTCATCACCCCCGGAATCAGCTTGCCGTTCTTGTCCGCCAGCTTGTCGTTGAAATCCAGAAACTTCACGGTGTTCCCGTCATCCAGCTTGCTGATCAGCGCGTTGGTTTTGGTGATCTTCGCCCAGATGTCCGGTCCCCCCTTGGTGTCGCCGCGCGGGAAGATGGCGATCAGCAGGATCTTCGCCTGCGGTGCCTTGGCCTTGAGCGCATCGACGACCGCCGCCACGCCTTTGGCGGTGTCCTCCACGCTGTTGTCGCCATACGTGGCGTTGGTGGCCAGGTTGTTGGTGCCAATCAGCAGCACAATCACCTTCGGCGTCACACCATCCATCTCCCCGTTGGCAATCCGGTACAGCACGTTCTGCGTCCGGTCCCCGCTGATCCCAAAATCGCCCGCCTTCCACGCCGCCAGATTCTTGTTCCAGTTGGCCGGAAACCGGCTCTGCCAGAAGTCCGTGATTGAATCCCCCTCCATGTACAAATCGATCCCGCCCGCCTTGGCCTTGGCCGCCAGATTCGTATGCGTCCGTATCCACCCGTTGTTGACCGCCCCGGCCCCGCTGCGGCTGGCACTAGGCTTGGTCGGGTCCTCCACCAGCAGCTTGGGTGCCGGCCGGGTCGCCGGTGCCGTGGAGGTGGCCGGGTCCGCCCCCCGGGCTGCCATACCCGCGCCTAGAACGACCAGCGACAACGCTACGAGGAGCTTCACCTTCATCCGATCATCCTCATGTTGGACATGATTGGCCCAAACGCCCGCACCCCGGCTTTGTTGCCGTAGATATGCAAAAACAAGCCGGGCCTCCCTTACGGAAGGCCCGGGAGTCGATATTTGAAGTGAGCCCGCGAAAGCCGCAAAAACCTTCCGCTTCGGCTGTGCGCTGGTGGCCCTTCACGCCTTGAATAAATCCAGCTTCTTGAACTGCTGGCCGAGAACCTTGGTCTCATCCACCGCCAGCCAGTCGTGCAAAATCGTGGCGTAGAGCGACCGGAAATCCGTCGTGTAGGGCACGTCTCCGCGATGGAGTTTCGCGGGATCAAGCGACGGAAACGTGCCCAGAAAACCCGGCTTGATGCGCGCGCCGATGACGAACAGCGGCGCCGCCTCGCCGTGGTCCGTGCCCGAACCATTTTCGTGGACACGGCGGCCGAACTCCGAGAAAGTCATGAGCGTGGTGCGGTCAAGTTGGCCCAGCGCCTTGAGATCGTCCACAAACGCCGCCAGTCCGTCGCCCATTTCGGCCATCAGCTTGTCGTGGCGCGCGATCTGGCCGGAGTGCGTGTCAAAACCGCCGAGCTTGACGTAGAAGACGCGCGTGGGGAGGTCCGAGGCGATCATCTGGGCGACGAGTTTGAGATCCTGTGCGAATTCCGTGGCCGGGTACGTCGCCTTGTTGGCGACTGCCGCGGTGGATTTGCGGATGCGGTCGGCATACAGGCGGGCGTTGAGCGCGGAACGCTGCAGAAACGCCGCCGCGTCGGCATCCTGCGTCAGCGAACCGTTGACGCCCATGGGTATTGCCGGCGGACGATGGTCGTCGTCGTCGATGGCGTCCATCATGCCGCCGGAACTGTTGGGCGTGTTGAGCTTCTCGAACGCCGCCTTGGCCTGATCGGTCTTGGCTTCATGGAACCCAAGATTCTGCGGCGAACGAAACGAAAGCGGAACGTAGGACGGCCCGATCATGGCCGTGGGCGGTTCGAGATCGAGCGCGATCGCCGTCGCGGGATCGGGCGGCACGCGCTTGTGGCCGGGACCGGGGTCTTCGCCGCTGCAGCAGGCGTCGCAATACCGGCCAATCCAGCCGGACTTGGCCACCTTCTCCGGCTCGGCGGTCGTCCAGATGTCGGTGGCCCGGAAATGCGAGCGGTTGGGATTCGGATACGCCACGGCATGGAGGATCGAAAGATAGCCCGCGTCAAAAACCTTCTTGAGGCCCACCGCGGAAGGATGCGTGGAGAACTCGTCATTCAGTCTGAGGGCGTTCTCTTTCGCGATGCCGATGGTCGGGCGCGCCTTGTAGTACTCATCGTTGGTCACGGGAATGATCGTATTGAGGCCGTCGTTGCCGCCGGCGAGCTGCACAACGACCAGCACATGATCGGCCTTTTTCGCATTATTCGGGTTGTCGCCGGCCAGCGCAAATGCGGAGCGGTCGAGAAATGCCGGAACGGTCGCCGCGACCGACAGCAGGGGAACTCCGCGCGAGAGAAAATGCCGGCGGGAAAAGAAGATGTCATTCATGGGAGACTCCCGTGGTTTGGGGCGGGGGACATAGGCGTCATTCGACCTGGTACTCGGGCGTACTCAGCAGCAGCGCCAGCATCTGGCGAATGCGGGCGTCGGTTTCCGCGGTGCCAAGCCTCAAGGGGGCGCTCCCCAGCGAGTCCAGCAACACCTTCCGCTTGACCGGATGCAGCGGACGCTCCAGGAAGCGATCAATGGCCGCATCGAGAAGTTCTTCCGCCGTCGGCGATGGGCCCAGATCGGCGAACATCTTCGCCGGCTGTGAGGCAATGGTGATGCGGCGCGGTTCGTCCGCAACCGCCCTGGGCGATTTGTTATTGGCCGCGGCGGCCGCGGGCTGAATGGAGCCATCCACCAGCGCCGCCGCATTGTTGTACCGCGCGTAAAGCGTGGCGGCCGTGATCCAATCGTCCCCGCCGGGCCATCCGCGAACATTCGGCGGCTGAAAAAGCGTCTGCCCGCAGGCGCCGATGGCGGCGCAAACAGCGGTGAGTTGTTGCGGCGTGGTCGTCGAAATGCCGAGTTGACGGATCGTCTCAATGAGTTGATCGGTCGGGCTTTTGATGATGGCGAATTTGGCCTTGTCGGAATAGAACCCCGGCGAAACGAACATCGCGCGGAGGGCGGGGGCGACCTCGTAGTGGCTGTCGCGCAGGGCCGCGACGACCGGCGCAATGTCCGCATCGGTGGGGCTGGGAAAGGCGTAGAACTCCCACAGTTTCCGCGCCAGATAATTGGCGGGTTCCGGCTGGTCGAAGATCAAGTCGACGACATCGTCGGGCTTGAAATTGCCGGTCTTGCCGAAAATGGTTTTCGGCGTGGCGTCGTGTTTGGCGGGCAAAAACACATACGCGCCCTGCGGATTCTTGACGCCCCCGCGAACCGTCGCTCCGGTCAGCGCCCGCGCGATTTCGGCGATGTCCTTTTCGGTGTAACCCTTGCCTTCGCCCATGGTGAAAAGCTCGCAAAGCTCGCGCGCCAGATTCTCGTTGGGCCTCCCCCGCAGATTCTGGTTGTTGTTGAGATATTTGAGCATTGCCGGGTCATGAAGAATCTGGTGGGCCAGGACCTTGTAGTTGCCCAGCGCATAAGTATGGAATAGCTGGTTCTGCTCGGCCATCTGATCGGCGGATTTCACCTCCCGAATGCCGGATGTGAAAAGACCATGCCAGAAAAGCGTCATCTTTTCTTCCAGCGGCCGATCCGTGCGGATCATCCGATCGACCCACCAATCGCGGACCGGAACCAGTGCCGCCGCCTTCTTGGCCGCCTGGGCCGCCGCAGCCGCGGCCGGCGCTTGAACCTGCAGCGCCGGCAGGTCAACCTTCTCCAATGGCGCGGCCGCCCCCTTGGCAAGCTGCCCCGTAATCAGGTATTCCACCGCCGCCCTCTTCCCAAGGGCGTGCAGCCGGTTGATGTCCTCTGGCGTGCCGGAAAAACCCGCGCGCCGCAGCAGATGCGCGGCGTCATCACGCGACCAGTCCGCCGCGGCATCGTTCCCCGCCGCCCAAACCGGCCCCGCCAGACAGCTCAGCACCGCAAGAATCGGCAGGATCTTGAAATTCCGGCGAGACATGTCTGATGCTCCTCCGAGAAACAACTCTGACGGACTGCAATGCCTGTGACCCAACCTAGGTTTCTGGTTACACACTGTCAAGAAAAAACCAGGTCCTTCTGAAACTCGGATGGCAATAATGGCGTTCCCCCAGCGCCAGCACCGAACATCCTCTCAACTCATAGCCAGTCGCCCCGGGCTTCGTCACCCCCTTGGCAATATCGCGTTTCGTCCCCGTCCACTGGCAAATCCCGCCGAATTCGCGAAAATGAGGCCATGAGC
>Ga0302320_10009663_pt1 | contig 20679 bp, 22 predicted proteins | sample Bog_T0_3_FD_202130 | JGI IMG/M metagenome (GOLD analysis project Ga0302320, IMG submission 202130) | Peat permafrost microbial communities from Stordalen Mire near Abisko, Sweden - Bog_T0_3 | ecosystem: Environmental > Terrestrial > Soil > Wetlands > Peat | place: Sweden: Abisko, Stordalen Mire...
CCCAATGCTGTGACTTCGACCGGGAAACGTCGCGCCGATCCGTTCACCTCCGCGAAGTTCGCCTGCTTCGTGGTCAGGGCCTTCCAGATTACATTATCCAGGGGATGCATGAGGTGATGATAGTTAATGGGGCGGCGTACACATATCCGGAACCTGTCGTCGATTTCTCACCGAGATTACTCAGCCAGCTCGACCAATTCCACATTGTCAATCGGGCGACCAAGAAAGCGAGCACCAAGCAAACGAAATTTGTCTACAGAATCGGTTGCAAAAAACTTGAGGCGCGGTTGCTCTCTGCGCTCCGCAGGTTCCTCCGCCCGGGAAAAGTTTTCGTGTACCCATCGGTGGGCGGTGCTTGCTGTGGATTCAGCCGAATCGACGATGTGAACGTGCGCGGGCGCGACCTGCTGCAGAATTGGCTTGATCAAAGGATAGTGCGTGCAACCCAGCAGCAAAACATCGGCGGTAGAGAAGTCGCCTGAGAATGCGTCGGAGAGGTAGATCTCCGCCACTTGACGAGTGACGTCACTCTCGGTCCAACCTTCTTCGACGAGTGGGACGAACAGAGGGCAGGCTTTTTCGCGGGCTGCGATTCCGCGAGATGTAAGGGCGGCGTGATAAGCATGGCTATTCACCGTTGCTTCCGTGCCAATCACGACGACTCTTTTCTTATGCGTCGCTTCGGACGCCTGCTCCGCGCCTGGGACGATCACCCCAATTACTGGGACGGTGCATGCACGAGTGATTTTATCCAGTGCCAGCGCCGTCGCTGTGTTGCAGGCAATGACCAGCAATTGCGCCCAGCGTTCTTCCAGAAAATGGGCCGCCTCAACTGCATATTTTGCGACGGTGTCGGCGGACTTCGACCCGTAGGGCAGGCGAGCGGTGTCGCCGAAATAGATGTAGTCCGCTTCTGGAATCTTTTCGAGTAGCGACTTGAGTACCGTTAGCCCGCCGAAGCCGGAGTCGAACACTCCAATACAAGGACGTCTGCGCTTCAATGCCGCCGCTCCGAGAGCGTGTGTATCAGGATTGGATCGGCTTCCGATTTCAGGCGGCGCGGTCCGCAACATGGTCCTGGAGGAATAGGCGAACCGTGTGGGCAGGTTTCAGGATGGCCAAGGAATGTGCAGATTTTGTCAGTTGCCTCGGCGGATAGGATGTGTTCGAACTTGCATGCTTGCTGCTCAATCTCCGTTTCGCTGTCCATGGCGAGGCTATCTGTGAAAAGTCTCTCGGCGAGGCGATGGCGGCGAATAATGCTGCTGGCCAGGCTTCGTCCGCGCTCGGTGAACTCGACGATCACGCTGCCATCTTCAATAGGCATTTCGTCGCCCGACTTCAGCGCGTCGTGGCAGGGATTGACGAATTGTTTGTGATGATGCGGCTCGGCGGGATGAGGCCGCGTCGTTATCAGGCCGAGCTCGGCCATTTTTTCGACGGCAATACTGACAGGCAAAGCTCCGTGCACGTCCATGTGCTCGATCTCGGCGACCTCGCCATGCTCTTCCATGGCCCAGAGTTCTTCGAGGATCTCGTCGAACTGCTCTTCGTCCGCCATGGAAAACACTTCGGTCGCGGTGATCTTGCCGTGATGCAATTCGATGCGGCGATCCGCGAGCCGCGCGACTACGGGGTCGTGGGTGACCATGACGATGGTTCGTCCCTGGCGGTGCAGATCGCGCAGCAGGCGCAGAACAATCTCTTCGTTGGCCGCATCGAGATTGCCTGTAGGCTCGTCGGCCAGCACAATTTTCGGATCATTTATCAGGGCTCGCGCGATGCAAACCCTCTGCTGCTCGCCACCCGATAGCTGCGAGGGCAAATGATGAGCGCGGTCTTTGAGTCCGACATTTTTGAGCGCTTGGAGGGCTTCCTGTTCGTCCGTCATGCTGTGGAAATATTGAGCCAGCATTACATTTTCGAGCGCGTTCAAGTAAGGGATCAGATGAAATTGCTGGAACACAAATCCGATCTTCTCCGCTCGCACTCGGTTTAAATCGGCAGCAGAAAGATTGGCGAGGTTTTCGCCGTCGAGCCAAATTTCACCGGAGCTGGGTCGATCCAAGCAGCCAATCAGATTCACCAGGGTGGATTTTCCGGAGCCCGACGGTCCCATCACCGCGATCCACTCCCCGGGTGCGACGGCCAATGAAAAGTCGTCAAGCGCGCGCAAACCTGCGCCGCTGTCGCCCTTTGCTGGATAGTACCGGCTGACATGGTGGAGTTTGATCACGTCTATTCGCCCTTCAGAATCATAGCTGGCTCGACCTGCCGCAGCAAAATGATGGGAACAATCGCCGCCACCAGTGTCACCAGAATGCTGCCTGCCAGCACAGACGGAAACAGCGTTAGCCGCGGGGCGATCCCGGTATGAAAGTTCGCGTGACCGATCCAGTCGGCGATAGCTGTTCCTGCGGCAAAGCCGAAGAACCCGCCCACAACGCCCAGCGCTATGGATTCGGCGGCGAAAAATCCGGCGATAAGCTTCTCCGAAGCGCCGAGGGCTTTCATGATCGCGAAGTCGGCGCGCCGGTCAAACACCCATCCCAGCAGCGTCGACAGTACGCAGAGTGCAGCGGTCACAATAATCAGCAGGGAACAGGCGAAGATTGTCGAGCGCGTCTTGTTCAACACCCGCGCCTGGCCTTCCACAATCTGTCTCACCGGGTGCACATCGACATCGGGAAACCTAGCGGACAGCTCCCGAATGGCGTCATCCACTTCCTGGGAAGAACCTGGGACTGCTAACTCTAGCGTGGAGGCACCCAAGCCGGTCCAGTTTTGGAAATCCGCTAGCGAAATGAAAATGCGACTATCCTCGGCGGCGCCAGTCTTCACTGTTCCCACCGGTGTCACCTGAATCGTGTGCCCCTGAAAACTTAGGCTAAACGGTTGCGTACCTGAACTCACGATGTTCTTGGCTTTTACTCCGATCAGCGCTTGCCCTTGACCATTGGGCCAAGCCGAGACCGACCACCATGTGTCCATCGCCCGAGTTCGGACAAAATCAGTCCCGCACACCACGACGGATTTTCGGTCGGAGCTGCGCGCGATCACGTATCCGAAGGGAGCAACTGTCGCTCGTCCAGCGAATGCCGATTCAACGTCCTCAAGACGTCGCTCGGAAAACGTATCACTATTCTTCTCCGTGACGATGACGTTTGCGCCATATCCTCGAAACTGATTTTGTAGCTTCTGTTGTACGCCGGAATATAGGGTCAACATGGCAGTGGCAACCGCTGCCGCAACCGTCATGGCAAGCAATGCGGAGAGGGCGCGTCCACGGCGCAAGATGGCTGCGCGCAACAACATCCGCCAAAACATGGAGGTGTGTGCGGAGGAAGTTCTGCGTTCTGCTACGGCTCGCGAAGCAAGCGTGCTCAAATTTCGCTCCGCAACGCGCTCACTGGATTGAAGCGAACCGCGCGCCGGATTGCTGCCGCGCTGCCTGCAAACGTGACCGCGAACGCCACGCCCAGCACAATTGGCAGCAATACAGGCTGCACTCCGATCTGCGCTCTGAAGATGCTAAGCCCGATTTCGTGGGCCAACAAAACGCCTCCGGCGAACCCAGAGCCGCCGCCGGCTAGAGCCAGCAGAGCTGCTTCGGCGCAGAATAATGCCATGATCCTGCCGCCACCCGCGCCCAAGGCTCGCATCAATCCGACCTCGCCGCGCCGCTCAAAGATCGCGCTTGCCATCGCTGAGGAGACCGCCAAAGCCGCCGCGAATAGCGCCGCTACTGTGATGAACAGCATGAGGCCTTCAATGCTGGAGAGCACTTTGCCCTCGTTTTGCGCCACTTGTCGAATCGGTTCGGCGTGAGAATGGGGAATCACTTCCTGCAACTGATATGCGATCGACTGCGCGTACGGCGAGCAGTACCAGCGATCGTACACTGCGGGACTCATCGACTTGGGATCGCGCCGCGCCAGCGCATCCTCCGGTTTGGTCAGTGCGCTGATGTAAATGCGTCGCACCGCGCCAGGTCGTCCGATGATTTGCTGCGCTACTCCGAGTGGCGCAACGATCTCATCATCCTCTGCTCCGCCGGTTGAGAGAATCCCAGAGATGCGATGCGACTCCAGTTCCACTGTGATCGACTCACCGGTACTTTTACCCAGCCTCGCCGCCAACCTCTCACCTAATAACACATCGGATGAATCATCCGCCGGCCATGCCCCGTGCACCTTCCACCACGTGTGCGTCTTGGTGACACCGGTTATGAATTGATCTTTCCCAGAAGTGAGCGTCTTCGCGAAATACGTCCCAAGCAACGTAACTTTCTGTCCTTCCACTGTGACTGGAACAGGTAACATGGGCGCAAATCCTAGAATGTTGTTGCGCCAAAACATGGTTTTGATCTTAGGAAGATCAGATTCTTCGAGATAGGCGCCGTCGCTGGGTGGTTTGAGATCGACGCCACCTACTTGCACATCCAACGTGTCTTCCTGCGGTGTGACGATCAGGTTAGCGCCGAAGCTGCGTAACTCGCGGCTGACTTTGTCGCCAATATCAGTCGCGACAGCAATCATCGCAGTCGCCACGGCGGCACCGACCGTGATCGCGACTCCGGCGAGAAGTTTGCGCCGCTTCTGTCGCCGGAACGATTCGTAGACCAGCCGAAGAAACATTGGTTAGGGTTGTTGCTGGAAAACTCGTACCTTGGCCGCGATGTCGGCTTCGTGCAGAATGATCGCGTCAGCAGTCTGCACGGACTGAATGGGAATGGGATTGCATCCGCCGGGGGTGCCAACCGTCTGCGCGTTCACCGGTGCGGCGCAGTTTTTGCAGACCAATCCGTTGGGGCCCTTGAAGAATCCCGAGGGTCCGCAAATCTCGCAGGCATCGAACACCGTCGCGATTTTTCCGTCAGGCTTCTGGTACAGGAGAAAGCGAATTTCGGTGCCATGTTCATCCACTGCGTAACGGTGCAGGTCGCCATCTGCGATTTGTCGCAAGGGGATGGTGACTTCGCCGTTCACGAAGGTCACCATGGTCGCTGGCGAAAGCGCGCTGACGCTCTTGGTATAAACAAACTCGCCAGTCACCAGGAAGATAAATACAAAAGCGCTGGCGTAAACCGACGCCATCCAGAGTTTTTCGCGGCGCGCCGTCCACAAAAGTTTGCGGCGTTGTGCGGGAGATTCGGGCAAGGGCGCAGGCTGTCGCCGCTTCACTTCAAACAGGATCATTAATCCGGCGAGCGCAAGAATCGTCACGAAGAAGAACACTTCGTTGCGCACGATCGGCCCGATCAGCGCCATCTCGCGCTTGGAGGAGGGCAGCACTCCACTCTCTGACAGCTCATGCAATCCGGAGATGATTAACTGTCCAGCCACGAAGAACAAAATCACGGTCGTGATGCGGAAGAACTTCTGCAGATTGACCTTAATGCTGCCTTTCACAAACATCACGCCAAACAATACTGCGACGATCACACCGGCGAGCGTGCCCATGAAACTAAGAAGCTCGGTCGAATTCAGCGACACGGCCGAGAGGATCAGAACGGTTTCAACCCCCTCGCGCAGCACCATCAGGAAAACGAAAAGAAAGATTCCGAAGCGGGAACCTTCGCTCGTGAGCGTACCGAGTTTGCCTTCTATCTGAGCCTTGAGCTTTCGGCCAGTACGCATCATGAACGCGATCATGCCAACGACGAAAAAGGATGCCGCCAGCATGATCCAGCCTTCGAAAACATCCTCGTTCCAATTCAAGCGCGCCAGCGCGACGGCAACGGCCACGCTGCCAGCAAACGCGGCGGCCAATGCGATGAATACGGACTTGCGCAGGTCGGCGCGGCCAATCTTCGCCAGATAAGCCAAAACGATGCCCACAATCAGGGCGGCTTCGACTCCTTCGCGCAGTGTAATGATGAATGCTTGTAGCATGTTGAAAGCTTAAGGAAGGCGAGCTAAATCTCCGCCTGTCATTACGATACGTGGCTGCGTTCAATGCAGTCAATCAAGCAAATGACGGCATCGGTACCTTATTACCAAACTATTACTTTAATGTGTCTGTAACCCTTATAGATGCCGGAGAAAGGCTTTCGCTTCCTGCAATTTAGGAAACTGTCGCTCCTCCGCCTGGAATTCCCAAGAGTGAACGCAGCGCCGGCTTCCGCGTATCTTGACAGGATGTTTGAGGTGCAGCATTTCGTGATAAACGATGTACTCGACGGCGGCTGGAGGCACGCGAGGATTGTCGAAAATCTTACTAATAATGATGGCGTTATGAGCGGGATCGTAGTGGCCGAGGCGGTTGCGCGCCGCCGTCGCGCTCCATCCTAAGCGCGGACGACCCAGCAGTCCGAAGAAAAACTCGCGGTTCAATTTCTCGAAAATCTCTTCCAGATCGAAATGGCGTCCCGCGGGAGAGGAGACGCGCTTACGTCCGCGGATCTGCCGGAACAAGTGTGCTTTCGAAGAAATGTACTGACTGGAAACGTGTTTCCGGTAGCGTGTCGAATGCTCCCGAGCCACCGGCTTGCGATACATCTTTGCCAGTAGGATGTGCGCGATTGCGCGGAGCACGTTTTCCGGCGCTCCTTCCAGAACATCCGACAGACGCACCAATAACTTTCCGTCCCGTAGACGAATCGTGTTCTTGACGCTGGCGAAAGGAAAGAGCTGAACGGCCAACGGCGGAATCGGCTCTCGCGGACGCAGCTCGCGGTACATTTCTTCAAAGATGGCTGTCAGAGGCTGGTTCACGGCTGGCGCAAGGTTAGCACGAAGTTGAGCACTATTCGCCACGCGAAATGGATTACTCATGGCTGTCTGAGTTTACTTTCTTGGTTTCCTTTTTCCTATGTTTTGCCAGCTCTTCCTGTTCGACCATCAACTCACGATGATCCTTCGCGCTTTCTTCCAAAGTCTCGATCGAGCTCTTCAGCAGAAAGTCATATTGCGCAAGTTGTTCCGGGTGCGTCTGTGCGTCTGCGTCGAGGGCCCGAAGCTTTGCAGTAAACTCCGCGTCCGTCGCAATAATCGCCTTCAATGGCTTTCGGATGTCGTTCTGACGCTGCGCGAAGGTATCGATGTTGTCGTCAAGCTCGTCATAGATGTCAAGAAAACTCTGAAGGCCATCGTGAATCGCGAGGGCATGATCGGCGACTTTAGGGTCGGTGCGTGACCGATCGAGCGTGGTCAATCGCGCTTTCGCAAATTGCACATAAAGCTGTAGCCGGATGTCGGGATCAAGCGCAGCATCGCGTACCTGCGCAATCTCCGCCTCGGTCAGGGAATCGACCTTATGCTGCGCTCTCAAATTCGCGGCGACGGTGAACGCGAGACTCACCGCAAATAGTGTTGTGCGCTTCATTTACTGAATACCTGGTTGATCAGTTCCGTGCGGAGATCTTCCAGATGGTCTGCGGCCTGGTTAATCGATGCCTGTTCCTCCGCGCCGGCAACTCGCTCAATGTCGCGCAGCTTCCCAGCAATCTTTCGCAGCGATATCTCTGTGTTCTTGATTTTTTTTCCGCTCGTAATGGCTGACGCTTTTGCTACGTCGGAATAATGCACGATGTCCGCAACCGCGGCGCGAGCTTGCTCCGGTTTGCCATCCAAGTAGAGTTGATCGGCTGATTTCAATTGCTTCTCGACAATCTCCATACACAGCCCGGGACGATCTTTCACGGGGGCTAACTCTACGCGGTCTTTCAAATCCTGCACGCTATTACTTCCCGCAATCGCCAAGCTGACGGCGGAAATCAGCAAAACCATCGCGAGGGTAAGGCGCTTGCACATGTTGCATCCATCACTTCTTCGGCTCGATGGCGATCAGGCGATGGCGGGCCTGCCACTCCTGGTCGGGATACTTTCCGCCGTCAAGCTCCAAGAACTTATGGTAATTCAAGGCGGCGTCTTTATAGTCACGTAAATGATCGTAGGCGCTGGCCCGCAAGAAGTAGCCCGTCGGCAACGGCGGCAGAATGTGATCGCGAGCTTCTACGGCGCGAATCGCCAGCTCGTATTGCCCGCCTTCGCTGGCCGCAATCGCCAAATCGCCATAGGCTTCGCCGTAGTTCGGCTTGAGCTGAACCGCCTGGAGCAAAGACTGCTGGGCTTCGCCATATCTCTTTTCCTTCAACAGGCAAAAGCCCAACCGTGCGCGCAGCTCGGCGTCGTTGGGATGCAGTCGCACCTGTTGGCGATATATGGATTCGGCGAGGTCGAATTTCTTCAGATTCATGTACGCCTGAAGCAAATCGCTCTGGAGAGTAAGATCGGCGGGGTTTTTCCTTGCCGCTTGCTCCAGCAGGCTCAATGAGTCGGCGTCTTTCTTTTGCGCCGCCAGCACTCGCGCCAGTTGCAGTTGCGCGGTCGCGTCGTCCGGATGCTGAGCTAGAATCTGCCGCAGGTATTTCTCTGCATCGCCAAACTGTTGCGACCGCATGGATACATTGGCGAGTCCGCTCAAAGCCTTACTCGAGGAAGGGTCCAAATCCAGCGCTTTCTGATACTCGCTCATCGCGTCGGCGAAGTGGTTTCCTTTTTCCAGCAGCATCGCGGCAGACAGATGAGGTTCGGCATCTTTGGGTTGCAGCGCGGTCGCTTGTCGATACGCTTCCAACGCATCGTCCGGCTTTGTCGACTCGATCACGTGAGCGAGCGATAACCATGCGCGCTCTTGCCCCTCTTCCATGCGAGCTGTCGGTTTGAGAGTAGTCGCAGCGCGAAGGAATTTCTCGGATTCAGGATCATTCGCTTTCGCCAGCATCAGGCCAAGGTTCAAATTCGATTCGAAGACATCGGGCTTCGCAGCCACGGACTGTCGATAGGCCGCGATCGAATCCTTGCTGTCACCCTCTGCACTGTAGACAAAGCCCAGATCGAACCAGGCTTCGTAGTTGGTATTGTCGGCGGCGGTAAGTTTCAGCAGGATGGGTTGCGCGCCCTCGTAATCTTTTTTTTCGATCAGATCTTCGGCACGTTGCAACTCTTCTACTGAGGGATCGGTTTCCGCGATCTTGTGGTGGCGAATTGTCTGTGCCTTCGCTGCCCCGGGAATCGGAAAGGTCAGGGCGACTGCGGTCAGAATACGAAGCCAACCACGCGGGGTCATGACGATGGCCACCTAGGATACCGAAAGTCCAGCAGCCGCGAGTCCATGCAAGATCGGCGCCAGATATTGCCCAGTATAAGAGTTTTCGAGCAACGCAATCGCCTCCGGCGGGCCTTGCCCGACGATATAACCGCCGCGATCGCCGCCTTCGGGGCCGAGATCGATCACCCAGTCAGCCGTCTTTATAAGCTCAAGATTATGCTCGATCACAACGATGGATCCGCCTGCGTCGATCAGTCGCCGGAATGCGGCCAGCAGTTTGCTGATGTCGTCAAAGTGCAAGCCCGTAGTTGGCTCATCGAAGATGTAAAGAATTCGCCGACGCGCTGCGGGAGCCGCGGCTGCTCCGCGGCCCGGCTTTGGACCTGCCTGCAAGTGTGCTGCCAGCTTCATGCGCTGCGCCTCGCCGCCGGAAAGGGTCGTAGCCGATTGTCCCAATCGCAAGTATCCCAGACCCACCTCCTCAAGCACCCGCAGCTTGTCAGCAACTTTGGGCACTCCAGCGAAAAAATGCTGAGCTTCTTTCACCGTGAGGTCGAGCACTTCGTGAATATTCTTGCCGCGATAGCGGATGTCCAAGACTTGCGGCTTGTAGCGCGCACCGTGGCACTCATCGCAAATCAACTCAACATCGGCGAGAAACTGCATCTCGACGGTGACAGTGCCATCGCCCTGGCAATTCTCGCAGCGTCCGCCCGGAACGTTGAAAGAGAAATGTCCCGCCGTGAAGCCGCGCTTCTTGGATTCCGGTTGCGCCGCAAAGATCTCGCGGATACCGTCAAACGCCTTGATATAGGTGATCGGATTCGATCGCGGCGTACGGCCGATCGGCGATTGATCGACCAGCACTACTTCGTCAATGAAGCCTTCGCCCTCGATCGATTGCCAGACGCCGCTGCTATCGGGAGTAGCCTCGGGTTGCTGCTTTGCCTTAGCCAAAGCCTTATACAGAACCTCGTGGAGCAGCGTCGATTTGCCCGAGCCTGAAACTCCCGTCAGGGCCACCATCATCCCCAACGGAATCGACAGGTCGATGTTCTTCAAATTATGCGCTCGCGCCCCGCGAATGGTGATCTTCTGACGTCCCGGCTTGCGGCGCGTTGCCGGCATCGGAATCCGCAGCTGATGCGAGAGATATCGGCCAGTCAACGAGGATGGCATGGTCTGGATCTCGTCGTAAGTACCTACCGCGGTCACCGTCCCGCCATTTTCACCCGCGCCCGGTCCCAGATCAAGGATGCGATCCGACGCTCGCATTACGTCAGGATCGTGTTCGACCACGAGAATCGTATTTCCCAAGTCGCGCAAATTCTGGAGGATGTGAATCAAGCGATGCGTGTCGCGCGGATGCAGCCCGATCGACGGCTCGTCCAACACATAAAGAGTTCCTACCAGCCGCGACCCCAACGACGTCGCCAATTGAATGCGCTGAGCCTCTCCGCCGGACAGCGTCGAGGACAAACGATCCAGCGTCAGGTATTCCACTCCGACGTCATTCAAAAACCGCAGCCGCTCTTGAATTTCCTGCAATAACTTTTCCGCGGTGCCCGTTTCTTGCGCCGTCAAGGTCAGGCCAGAAAAGAAGTCCTGAGCTTCTTCGATCGTCATGCTGGTCACTTCACAGATGTTCTTACCGTTGACTTTCACTTGACGAGCATCTTGTCGCAGCCGCGTTCCGTGACACTCTGGGCAGCGCGAATAACCGCGATAGCGGCTCAGGAATACGCGGACGTGCAGCTTGTATTTCTTGCGCTCCAGATAATTGAAGAATCCGCGGACGCCGGGAAACTTTCCGCTGCCTTCCAAAATGAGTTCGCGCTGCTCTTCGGAAAGATGCGCCCAAGGCACATCCAGAGGGATTCCGTTTTGCTTGGCGAAGCGCTTCATCTCCGTGGCCAAGGGCTTGTACTTTGGCTTGGTCCATGGCTCAATCGGACTCTCGTTGATTGTTTTACTTGCATCCGGCACTACCAGATTCATGTCGAAGTCGATGGTGTTGCCGAAGCCCTGGCAGCGTGGGCAAGCGCCGTAAGGATTGTTAAAGGAGAATAGTCTCGGCTCCGGCTCCTCGTAGCGAGTGAAATCGTTCTTGCACTCAAAGCGCTGCGAGAATCGCAGCCGTCGTGGTGCGCCCTGGTCGCCAGGAACAGTTTCGAAGATCACTTCGCCCGACTCGCGATAGCCGCTTTCAATCGCGTCTACGATACGTGCCCGGCCATCCGACGAGACCACAAGCCGATCGACCAGCATGTATATCGGCTGGGCGAAATTCAAGTCGAGCAGCGATTCGGGGGTGGAGAACTCGAATATCCGTCCATCCTGATAGAGCCGATTGAAACCGCGCTGCCGAAGATCGAACAGGCGAGTCCGAACCGCATCGGAAATTGTCGCTGCGGCTTCGACTTTTTTCTTGCGAGTCTTCTTCGCTGGTTCCGGCTCGGCCGCAGGAGTTTGAAGGGGGAAGAGCACGTGCAGTCGCGTTCCGTCGCCGAGAGCCAGAATTGCATCCGTGACTTCGTCGACCGTGTCCTTCTTTACTTCGACGCCGCACTGGGCGCAGTAGGTTCGTCCGATACGCGCGAAGAGCAGCCGAAGATAGTCGTAAATCTCCGTTGCCGTCCCCACGGTCGATCTTGGATTTCGCGTGCTGTTCTTTTGCCGGATGGCCACCGCAGGGGCGATGCCGTCAATCGAGTCGGCATCTGGCTTCTCGATTCGCTCCAGAAATTGACGCGCATAGGCCGACAACGATTCGACGTAACGTCGCTGTCCCTCCGCATATATCGTGTCGAAAGCCAGCGAAGATTTCCCCGATCCCGACACACCCGTGACCACAGTCATCGCGTTGTGCGGAATTTCGAAGTCGATATTCTTGAGATTGTGGACGCGTGCGCCGCGCACCACAATGCTGTCGCTTGACATCGCTCAGGGTACCCGCCCCGCGCCGTACTGGGCCGAAGGACGGCCAAATGCGCGCCGCCCGCTCATCAGGCAGCGTCCAGAGGGCGATAGGGAATCTTCTATTATAAGGCAGCACTTCGTATGGGATAATTGATCCCAGCGGCTATCTCGCGGAGGTTCCGTCGCACGACACCGCGCGTCAACCCAGACACTTGGCGGCGGCACAGACTACTTCGCCAGTCCTCTTTCATAAGATTCAGGCAAGGCCTTCTTGAAATTCTCGGACTGGCCCCTAGCGATGCTAAGCGTCTTCCAATCCTTGGAGCGCAAATGCTTGGCCAAGAACACGATCTGCCCGGTATGGTATGCATAATGCGCAACCTGCCGATTAATGGCCTGCATCACGGTATGGGGTTCACCGCGAATCTGGACGGTGCGCATTACGTCCGCCGGAGTGAGAGCCTGGAAGGAGGCGAAGACTCGTTCCCAACCATCTTCCCACCACGTCATTAGATCGGAACGCATGGTCTCAGGTGCGATCTCAAATTCAGTATCGCGCTGACGGTCCGGCTTTTCTCCATCGGTCGTCAGGAAATCTGTAAAGCGAGACTTCATATTCCCGGCCATATGTTTCACAATCACGGCAACGGAGTTCGCCTCGGAATCCAGCGTGACAAACAACTCCTTTTCATTCAGTTGCGCCATGGCTCGGTCCGCGAGGCTCTTCTGGGCGCGCATGAGGCGCACGGATTCTTGCAGGTAATGCGAAGCGATCTCAGTCATGCCAACTCCTTCAGACATTCGGCGTTATCGGAGGCACCAGTGGATAGGGCGCGACGGGCGGCGCGGCAGGTGCGACGGAAGCTACGTCGAGCTCAACTTCAAATCCCCCAACCCATTTAGAGAAAATGTTGTACAGAAACGCCCCAATCGCGCCCACGATGAATCCCATCACGCCGTAGATCACTGGCATGAAAAGAGCGAAAAACACGCCGAAAACTCCCGCAAAGGGTGTCCTGTCGCGTCCCGCGAGAGAACCGATGAGACCAAACAGCAGAAAGAACGGTGCAAATAGTAGACCCAGACAGGCATGCACCATTCCAAGAATCCGCGCCACGGAAAGTACTCCAACCGATTTAACGATGTGCATACGCCGCTCCTTTTTGAATGTTCGCAGCATACTACCACCGACGCGGGAAATGGAGAATAGGAATGAAAACGAAAAGGCGCTAGCGGGCGAACCACATCAAGCCGAGAATGTAAATCCAAAGCAACAACATCAGGTGCCAATACCAGGCCGTCACGTCGACCACGATTCGCCGCGACTCGATCGGCTTTCGCAGCACGGATATAGTTGATGCATACAGCAGAACAATTACGCCGCCGAGTAGATGAACCGCGTGCGTGCCTGTGAGCACATAGATAAAGGAACTGCTGGCACTTGTCGCGATGTAGAAACCGCGGGCCGCGAGCTCGCGCCAAGCCATCCACTGGCCCCCCAGAAAAGCTAACCCGAGTGCAACCGCAGCGCCGAGCCAGGGGAAATTCGGTTCCTTGCCCAGCGATACGCCGGGGATGCGTCGCACCGGAGCCAGCGCCGCCTGCCAAGTTATCCGACGCCGTGCCATTTCCGCCGCGAAGCTGCCAGCCAAGAGAAGCGCAGTATTGAACAGCAATAGTCCTGTTGGAAGATCAACCGGAACCCACTGCTTTACATACGTTCCCGTCGTCTCATCCAGCGACGTGTAAGACTTTCGCAGCAAATAAATGATCGTAAGAACGATAAATACGGTGAGGATCGGCGCGACAGCTATCGCCAATCCCATTCGCGCACGGCGCAGGCGCTGCCCGTAGTTGGGAAAGTTGTCGCTATTGCCGCCCCCGCCGCCTCCCAATGCAGCGGGCGGTTCGAATCCGCCGCCATCGTTCCCGAGGTTGGGAACGTCTATGCCGTAGTCGGCAATCGTAGAAGAATCGGATGGCATATTCCCCGATTGTACGTCTAGCCTGCCCTTTGGAAGCGATTCATTTCTCGCTGGTCATCGTGGAAAACTCCGCCCTTTTCCAAAGCAGAAAAGATAAGCGCCGATTTTTCAGTATGCGATCCCGACGAGATCAACGAACGTCTAATTGATAGCTTGCAAAGTAAGGAATAAATGATAAAGTAAGACAATGAAGGTTGAGGAAGCTAAGCTGACGAGCAAAGGGCAAATTACAATTCCCCGCGAAGTGCGCCGCATCCTCGGCGTGCATACCGGGGATCGGTTGCTGTTTGAGCAGGACGGAAACGGCATCCGGGTCCGACCGGTAAAACGAAAAAGCGCGTTCTCGAAATATCGTGCAATCGGCAATCCCGGAATCGGCTCGGGCCGAAAAAGCATAACTGCATGGCTGCGAGCCTTGCGCGGAGAATAGCCCTGCGCTTTGACAAATGACGACAGCGATCGACAGCAACGCGATCATCGCCTTGTGGGACAAAGATCCAGCGCTAAGCCACTCCGCGGAATCCGCTCTGGAAGCGGCCTTCAGGAGGGGCAGTCTCGTGGTTGCCGCGCCTGTCTTTGCGGAACTCACCGCCGCTCCCGGCCGTTCCGAAGCGTTCGTCGATTCTTTCCTTGATGAAAACGGGATAGCGATCGATTGGGATTTCGATGAGCAGATATGGCGCTCGGCAGGTCGGGCTTTCCAGGCTTACGCTGGGCGTCGCCGAAAGCAACGAGATTCCGGCCCAAGGCGCTTGTTGGCGGATTTTTTGATTGGGGCTCACGCGAACCTTCGCGGTTATCGCCTGCTTACCCTGGACGAGCGCCTCCACCGCGCCGCATTCCCCACGTTGAAGACCGAAACCTTATAGGTCGCGCGGAATGTCTATCACGATTCGAAAACCGCCCTTATCTCCGGCCAGAACTTACGCACCACCCATTCTGTCCGAATGTGGCCGCCGGTCCGCAGCGACTTCAGCTTGACTCCGGTCGTGCGTGCAAAGGCGCTTACACTCGCGTACGGCACATACGGATCGTCTTTGGCGTGAAACATGATGACTTTCTTGGGATCGATTTCCGCTGCGTGATAGGCGGGATTGTAAAACCTGCCGGCATACAACTTCGCCCAATCTTTTTCGGCGAGCCGATACGCATTGCCAAACCCTTCGCGCAAATACGCGACATAACTGGGATTGGAAGTTTCTTTCTTTTCTGACTCGCGCAGAATCGACCAATCGACCACTGGACAATTCGCCACGATTCTCTTCACTCTTTTATCGAGCGAGCACAGCAACGCCGCCGCGCCGCCGAAACTTCCGCCGATGACGAAGACTTCATCCGGCTCGACGGCGAAGCGTTCGCCGAAGGCGGCGTCGGCGAATCCTGCTGGCAGGGAATCGATGACATCCAGAATGTCCTCATGCGGAGATTTCTTTAGAAACTGGCCGCCGCTTTCCCACGCGCCACGATATCGGGGATAGAAAACCCAATATCCTTTGGCCGCGAGCCATTCTACTAACGACTGCTTGCGCGGGATTGAAGGCATTCCGTCGCAAAGGATGATTACTTTTTGCTTTTTGCTGGCGCGTGACGGAGGCAGGAATTCCGCCACGATCTCGCCTTTGAATCTTGTACGGAACATGTTCGCAATATAAAAGAAAAGCCCGCACCAGGCGGGCTTCGTTAATAATCAGCGCAAAGAACTAGTCGAAAATCAGCACTGCCGCCGCAATCACCGTCGTCCACAGGCCGCGTTTGTCGCCGACTGCGGACTGGGTTACGTTCGCCGTCCGCACGATTTTGTTGGAAATGCGGTAGATTTCTTTTTTCTCGTCCCACGAGCGGTCGGGATCGAAGTCCACGTTGAGCGTGGTGGCCAGCATTTCGGCGGCTAGTTCCTCGGCATAGTCACCGGCGGCGTCTTCCGATTCGCCGAAAGAATGATGCTCGCTCAGATATCCGTACGTGTTGCGGTCAGCGGGAATCGCGACGCCGATGCTCGATGCGAGGAGGCGATGCGGCTCGCGCGTCGAATTTTCTGCGACCACCGAGAAAACAACTTCGCCAGGCGAAAGATATTTCAGCCCTTGATTGCGGGCCAGCAGCTTGCACTGCGGCGGAAAGATGGATGACACGCGCACCAGATTTTGCGCGGCTATGCCGGCATCGCGCAGGGCAAGTTCAAACGACGTCAGGCGTTCACGATGCTTGCCGACCCCCTTAGTAAAGAAGATCTTTTTGGGGACCATGTTTTTGCCCAATGCGCTATTCCTCCGGCTAATTTTTTGGTGAACAGCGCTTAATTTAACACAGGCAGTTGCGAAGCTGAGGTTAAAAGTGACCAACTCGGAAGAAATTCTCAGCGGCGACAAAAACGTCAGCGAGCCTTGCGTCCGGCCGCCGATTTTTTCTTTTTGGCGACTGGTTTCTTCGTCGACTTCTTGGCTTTCTTTTTCATGCGGCGGGCGATTTCTTTTTTTGAATACATGCTGCCGCGGCATTTATCCGCGCCGCAGTGGCAGCTCGAGAAGTCGTCCAACTCGCCGTCGTAGAGGTTGTAGTCGTAGGTCAACTCTTCGCCGGAGGCAATGTCGCGAATCGCCGTGATCCAGACGCGCCCTTTCACTTCGTCGACTTCGCAATTGGGCTCGCAGCAATGGTTGATGAAGGCGGCAATCGACGCGCCGTCGATCACGTGCTTGCCGTCGGCCAGGCCGAAGAGATAGGTGCGCGGCGACTTTTCGTAGAGCTCGTCGGCGACTGGAATGGTAAGATGCGGCCCTGTGTATTCGGCCACGACTGCGCCCTTCTTGAGGGCTTTGGTGGTATAGCATCCCATCGAGTGAATGGACGAACTGCGCAGCACCAAATGCTCCGGCGGCGGCAACGGGCCGTTGTGCTTGCCTTCCGACAAGTCGGCGTAAAAGCGTTTGAGTTGACGACGAGCTTGCGGGGCGGGCGAAAAAGGTTTGGTCTTCATGCAGAAAAGTTATGGTGTGGAAATAGAGTATACGAGATTGGCGAAAGCAAGAAGGGAAGCGCGAAGGATTTGTGCAGGCGGGCGCTCTCGCCCGCCGATGTTGACGTAGTTAGTTATTGAGCTGGTTGGTTTCGATTTTTATCTTGCTCTTTGGCTTTGAGGTAGGCGGCTACTTTTTCGTCGTTCATTTCGCCGGCGGTGCGATCGAGCATGGAGATCAGACTTTCGTACTGATCTTTGGCGTTGTCCAGGGGATTGCTGTCGACGTTGTCGAGGTCAGTGATGACTTCGCTGCGATTGTCGGCTTCGAATTTTGTGAGCTTGAGATTGGACGACGCGATTTGCAGGGCGTAGAGCATGCGGCCGGCGGTTTTTCCGTCGATGCGGTTGGAGAGGATGCAGTTGGAAATCTGCATGATGGCGAACTGCACGGCGTTGGCGTCTTCGAGCGGCGGGATGTAAGGAATTTCGCCGGGGTAGAGTTTGTCGACGTGGTCCTGGTGCCACTTGCTGTGAAAGTAGCAGTGCTTGCTGTCTTTGAGAGCGGGGGAGCCGCACTGGATACCGTCGAGTTTGATCTGAATGCAGCGCTTACCTTTTTTGTAGCTTGGGTCGGGCATGGAAGGCTCCTACCGTACCCCCTACCCCCCCTGATCTATTGCAATCAAGGAGATAGACGAGGTCGGGTTTATAAGGAATTGAAAACAAGGGAGTTAGAGTCAAAATCCGTGAAAGAAAGGACTTAGCGAAAAACGGGGCGAAAACGGCGGGCGCGGGGACAGATATTTCGGGGACGAACGACTTGGAGGGGAGAGACAACATTTTTTGTTTACTTTTTTATTTGGAGAAACTTCGGAAACTTGCAACGGAAGGATGAATCCAGTGTGCGCTGAATAGGGGGAAATAGTCAAGAGGAAAGTGAAGAAAAAGCCAGTAAAAATGCGGGTGCGAGTTCCATTTTGGGAATGGGGGAGGTGGGGCTCATTTCGCGCCCTTTCGTATAAACCCGCCTCGGCTTTTAAAGGTTAGACGATTCTATGCCTCGTGCCTTCTCTGCGGCGAGGCGATATGGCTTTAGCATTGATCTCAGCTGCTTCGAGAGAGTCGGGAATGAATATCCCCCGTTTACCTTCCACGAGTCCGATTCAGCAATGCCGGTTTCGGTCATGATCATCTGAAGTAGCTCGTCGTGGGGGTAGATAAACCATCCGTCCCTTTCGGGAAAGCATATGTGGAGGCCGAAGCCTTCATACTTCTTGTCGAATGTGAGACGTCCTTTCAGTTGTACTTTCAGAAACTCCCCGTCACGGTGCTGCGCGATAAAGTCCGCGCCTCCCCAGTCGCTGCTCAGTCGGATGGTGATGTATCCATAGTCGGCAAGTACCGCGGACACCTTTTGAAAGTTAAAGGCCTCCTTCTGCCGCGCGTTCAAGGCCCTGTATGCGATGGGACTAAACTTTATTTCCACTTTGGAGTCCGTCCTTTCCAAATAAATCGGAGGTTCAGCTTGATATTTTTTTTCTCATTTTTTGTCCGAGAATGGCCATGTGGGGTTGTCTCCGGTCGAGCACCGGTCGTCATAAAATGCGTTTCGAAGTCTGCCCCATCGCTGGTCGCCGTTCTGTCTTGTCACGGTCTCCTCGTGCAAGGCCTTTACCAAAGCCGAGAGGGCTAGCGTGAAGGACCCGAGGAGTTGGCTTTCTGCCCCTAGAGATTCGATATTCGCGCGGATCGCGATTACTTGATTTTCTAAGTCCTCTGCAAGGGCGGCGAACGTGAGAGGTGAGGATTGGCGCATTTTTTTCATGGTGTCAACTCGATCTCGCCTGACCTCGCGGTATCCCCATCCGGGTCGATAGTTAACCTTGTTTCGCACTACGCTCGGCCAAGCAGTACCCAGTCGTTCCCCGGCTCGCTTCAGCGACCACCACAAACGATACTCCAATGGATTCGATGCCTCGTCAGCGTGAGCAAAGACGTCGCTAATCAGCTTGTGGACAGCGAGCCATGCAGCTTCGTGGAACTTGGTGCGGCTCGGCTCAAGTGTGACCTCTCGGTTTGTCGCGCTCACGAAGCCCCCGACATTCAGATACATTGCGCCGGGGGGCGGGTGCGAGCCGGAGCCGGAGAGTCCTTCGAGCTGAATGAGCGCCGCGCGATCCAGGAACCAGACGGAGCGTCCCACCAATCTGGAAAGTGCTAACGCTGAGAAGAAGGACCAATAATAGGTTGTAACAAGAGTCCATGCGGGGCTGTACCAATTTGCAATCGTTAGCGAGTCGTGAATAGCGGCTTGGTGTTCGGCGGCGTGGTCCAGAAGGTATTCGACGTCTGCCAACAGGGTTGAGCCGATCTCAATTCCAGCTGTTTCTATGGTGATAAGTTTTTTCGAACAGGTGTTAACTTGGAATGTGCCCTTGATTCTCCAGTCATGGAGAGGCGTCGCTCTCGTATGAAACACGCTCGTGCCAACTGGGATGGTATCCAGCGAGAGAGCGCGAAGATATTGCCAACCTGTTCCTTGGGGTATCACAGCATGTCGGCCGAGACCGCCACGCCTCGCCTAAAGGCAGCCTGCATGAGCTCTGTATAGCCTTTCTTGGTCAATTTCCCATGGCCTGTAAAATCGAGCTTGGCTATAGGCCTGATCGTCCCTTGTATCGAGTCCTGCTTCAGGTTTTCCCGGCTGTTCATGGTCGCGCGGGCGACTTCGTCAAACATATCGAAGAGGGCTTCGAAATAAGCTGCTTTTACGATCATGCCTTTATCTGGCAGTTCGGCTTCAAATGCGTTGATGTAGTTTCGGAAAAGCCGATATATGTCCTCCTCTTTGAGTGGACGAACAACCTCGCTGTTCAGCGCAACCCCCGCCGCGCGGTTGAAGGACACTCGGGATATCCTGTTGGGGATCGATTTCGCGGGGCTCAGTTTCCCGTGCAGAGCCGAATGCGGATCCGTCTGCACTCTGTCGAACAACGTTCTCAGAAGGCTTTCCTTGGCTGTCTCCATGTCCGCTAGCTGCTTTATGTCCAAAAGAAGTGCGGCTGGTACTCCTCTCTGGTTTGTATTGATGTCGATAAATAGCTTGGCTTCTTCTGCTCTGCTCAAGCCTTCGTAAATCGCCACAGGTACTCGGTGCTTGACGGTGCATTTAGAATAACCCCATAAGCGGTGCTGACCGTCGAGCACCAGAAATGCTCTCGGGACGCGCGCGAAGGCGACCGTTTTCGATCTTGGGTTGTAGGTTAATTCGGCGTCGCTCTGGGCCGACAGTACCACGTTTGTGGGTATCGAGCCGTTACCGGACGATAGATACCTGCTTATGTCGTCTGCTCTGGCCTCCGATAGCGCGCGTTGGAAGCCTTGCCCGGGATCTTCATGCCGGCGTGCGACGAAGCAGTTATCGAATAGGTCGGTGACCGGTATCGTGCTGAAGTAAAACCGATGTTTGTTCTGCGTGAGTAGTAAGGCTGGGTAGGATGGTTTACGCTTTTCCGTCATTATCGTTGTGGCTCCTGGAAGTCGCCATTCTAGATCGAGCTCAAATTGTTCGGTGTTGCTGATTTGTCAGTCCCTTCAGCGGCAATGGGCCGGTAGGTGCTGCAACATCGGAAACGACGCGTTACTCTTCCTGTCTCCTTAAAATCTGAATGTCCGGTGAAGCGCCCAGGGGTGGTGATGCTTTGTCTTTGGAGGATAAAGACTAGGCAGTTTTAATTTGGGGAGGGGGATTTGTCAATGGGG
>Ga0302320_10009665_pt1 | contig 20673 bp, 16 predicted proteins | sample Bog_T0_3_FD_202130 | JGI IMG/M metagenome (GOLD analysis project Ga0302320, IMG submission 202130) | Peat permafrost microbial communities from Stordalen Mire near Abisko, Sweden - Bog_T0_3 | ecosystem: Environmental > Terrestrial > Soil > Wetlands > Peat | place: Sweden: Abisko, Stordalen Mire...
TCTAAACGAAATGAGCCGCTTCCACCTTGCATTGGATGCGCTGAAGCACATACCCCGTCTTCGTCAACAAGCGGAGAATGCGATCAACTTCTTCAACCTGGAATTGCAGCGCCACCACGACTATATCCGTGAGCATCTGGAGGATATGCCGGAGATCAGGAACTGGCAATGGACGAAGGACTTCAGTGATGCCACCGCCCCAGCTCCGCTTGCCAAGGGACATCCAGAGAAGGCAATGTTCACAGACAGTTAAGCGACAACCAAACATGGCCGCACCTCTTGTAACAGTGGGAGTCCCGATAGGCTCGGTCAGCCGAAATGGAATATGGAGATGACTCAAATGAAATCGCAAATACTCGGGGATACAGCAAAAGCGCTATTCGCCGGCGACAAGGGCTTGCTGGCAATGGATGAGAGCCTTCCCACCTGTAACAAGCGCTTTGCCAGTTTGGGGATTCCACAGACCGTCGAAGCTCGGCGCGCCTATCGCGAATTGATTGTCACAACCCCAAGGCTCGGTGAGTGCATCGGTGGCGCGATCCTCTTCGACGAGACAATCCGCCAGCAGAAGAGGGACGGCACTCCATTTGTTAAGGTTCTCATCGAGGCGGGAATCATTCCAGGAATCAAAGTGGATGCGGGCGCCAAGGAGTTGGCAGGACATCCCGGTGAAAAGGTGACCGAAGGCCTGGATGGATTGCGCGACCGCCTTGCTGAATACGTTCGCATGGGCGCGCGGTTTGCCAAATGGCGCGCAGTCATCGTCATTGGCGACAGTATCCCTAGCCAAGGCTGCATTGAAGCCAACGCGCAGGCATTGGCTCGTTACGCGGCGCTGTGCCAGGAAGCAGGTCTCGTTCCTGTTGTTGAACCCGAGGTACTCATGGATGGCGATCACACGCTGGAGCGGTGCTTCGAGGTCACAGAGAAGGTTCTACGAGAGGTTTTCTGCCAGCTTTACACACAACGGGTGATGCTGGAAGGAATGATTCTAAAGCCCAATATGGTTCTTCCAGGATCAACCTGCCCCAAACAAAAAGCTTTGGATGAAGTAGCCGACGCGACGGTCAACTGTCTCTTGCGAGCCGTCCCCGCAGCAGTTCCTGCGATTGCGTTCTTGTCGGGCGGCCAATCCGCGGAACTGGCCTCGGCCCGTTTGAATGCGATGAACGTGAGATTCAAGTCGCGGTTGCCTTGGGCGTTGGCATTCTCATTTGCCCGCGCCATTCAGCAGCCGGCCTTGGAGCTCTGGAAAGGCCAGGAGGCCAATGTCTCGGCGGCGCAGCAGGCTCTCTATCACCGCGCACGCTGCAATCAGGCTGCGCGCCGCGGCGAATACTCCCAGGCGATGGAACAGAGTTGACCGGAAGCATCCAAACACCGGCGTGCAAATGAGAGTTGGAAGATAAAGCATGAGTCAAATGCCGTTATATCCTTTGCGCTTCGAGCCGATCTATCAGTATCGGTTGTGGGGTGGCAGGCGCTTGTCCGGCCTGCTCTCCGCGCCATTGCCGGGTAGCGGGCCTATTGGCGAAGCTTGGCTACTCAGCGACCGCGACGATCATCAAAGCCAGGTTGCCAACGGGCCGCTGAAAGGGCAAACCATCGGTAAATTGATGGAAGAATTCCGTGGGCAACTGATGGGTAAGCTGGCTCCGCGCTTCCGCCGCTTTCCGCTGCTCCTCAAGTTTCTTGATGCACACGAATTGCTCTCCGTGCAGGTACATCCCAGCGATGCGCACCCAGAACTGCTTCCGCCGGGCGAGACCAGCAAGACCGAGGCGTGGGTTGTGATTGAGGCAGATAAGGAAAGCCACATCTATGCGGGCTTGAAGCCAGGCACAACAGCCGACGATCTGCGCCATTCGCTGACCGACGGAACAATCGTGGACCGCCTCGTGAACATCGTCCCGAAGCCAGGCGAAGGCGTATTCATTCCTGCTGGAACCGTTCATACCTTGGGCGGCGGAGTTGTTGTCTTTGAAATCCAGCAGAACAGCGATGTAACATTTCGCCTTTACGATTGGAATCACGTCGACGCAAAGACGGGGAAGTCTCGGCCACTCCAGGTAGATCAGGCGCTTGCTAGCATTGATTTTGCAAACAGCAAGGGCGGCCTTGTAACTCCCTTTGTAGTGACCGCTACTCCTGTAGAGCGCGAAAGGCTTTTTGATTGTGAACACTTTCTGCTATGGCGCCTGCGCGGAGAATCACCGGTTGACGTTGGCGCTGCGGAAGTGCCGCGCGTGCTCGTTTGCATTGAAGGCTCGGGGTGGCTCGAAAGCGAAGGCACCGCATATGGCGTCAATAAGGGAGAAGTATGGCTCTTGCCGGCGGTGGCCGGGATATGTGTATTTCACCCAAACAGCGCAGTGACTTTGTTGGAGATCGCGTTGCCCGAATAGTCTAAAGCCGGTCGATAACGGAAGAGTCAGCGTGAGCGAAATCTCCAATTGAGACTGCGAGAGGGCTGCAAAAAGTATGAGGTGGATGAGTAGTGAAAAGACTAATTGTCTTTGATCTCGACGGAACGCTCGCCGCAAGCGAGAGGTGGCAAATGCAACTCTCTGAGGAGTGCAGATGAGCGAATTCAAGCTGCGCCGCCTGGGGATGGTGATGGAGCCGGAACCTGGCAATCCCTTGGAAGTGGAAGGCGTTCTGAATCCGGCATCCGCTCGCGGCCCTGATGGGGAACTCTATCTCTTTCCGCGGCTGGTCGCGAAAGGAAATTACTCGCGTATTGGTGTTGCACGAGTGCGCTTCAATGAATCCGGCGATCCCGTAGGCGTCGAGAGGCTTGGAATTGCACTAGAGCCTGAAGCCGATTATGAACGGCGGCCCGATGGCAGCGGCGGCTGTGAGGATCCCCGCGTTACGTTTGTGGAACCGCTCCACCGCTACATTATGTCCTACACAGCATTTTCGCCTCAAGGGCCAAGGATCGCCCTGGCTCTATCGGAGGACCTCTTCCACTGGGAGCGTCTCGGGCTCACAACCTACGCTCATTGGCATGGCATCGAATTGGGCAACGTGGATGACAAAGATGCGAGCCTATTCCCTGTCGCAATCCCCAACTCCTCCGGACACTTGGAACTAGGTATGCTCCACCGTCCGCTTTTTCCAGGCACTCGTCCTGAGGAGACCGCTTGCCACCCTGCGTCCCGTAAGGTGGATCTCGATCGGGAGAGCATCTGGATTTCCTATTGCCCGCCGGTCTTGAAAAGCCGTGATCCAGATCGCCTGGGCCGGTTTACCTCTCATCACAGACTGGCGACTCCAGTCTCGCCCTGGGAAAGACTCAAGATCGGCGCTGGAACTCCGCCCATTTTGACCAAGCACGGCTGGATGATTGTTTACCACGGTGTCAGCGAAGCGGGAGGCACGCGCAACGACAGACGTCACCTGTGCTACTCAGCCGGTGTGATGGTGCTCTCCAAGCAACATCCACGTGTGGTCCGTTATCGTTCGGTTGAGCCGGTGTTGGCGCCGGTGCTCCCGCAAGAGCGCGACGGGACAGTCGCCAATGTTGTGTTTCCCACTGGCATCGACCGACGCGACGACCTTGGCAGGCCCGATCGTTTCGACATCTATTATGGGATGGCTGACAACCGGATTGGTGTGGCTCGTCTTGACTTGCCGGATCGCCTGCCGGCTGGGGCAGATGCCGACTCACCCGCAGCAAAGGTGTAAATCCGAGGAGACTGCGGAGTCGATTACTTGAACGTCAATTTGGATTGGTTCTGGGGCCGCCCACGGGTTCTTGACTTTTCGGACGCAATCTTTCTCTGGTTTCTCTGGGGTCAGCGGTCTCTTAGTCCACACCTTATGAAACAGCCGGATTGGCGAGATCCGGCCATTGATTTTATTGGGTTTAGGAGGGACGTTTTTCGAGGCCTTTTGAAACAGCAACGACGTGCTTGTGGATGTCGTGGATTACGCCACGTAGCTGGCTGAGTTTCTTGGAGGACGGCGCTTCCCAGGGATGGGCTTTCTGGAGTTGATCGCGGAGATCCTCATTGGCCTGCTCGATATACTTCCGAAGACGAGCCTGGCCGCCAGAAACTTCGCCGATCATGAAGCCGAAGGTGGCCGATAACATCATCCATATGTATAACGCCTCTCTCTATACCGTCAACGGCGCGGCGGCGCAAAACACCGAATACACCATCGACGGCCAGCCGGACAACTCGGTTCCCTGGTAGTCCAGCGGTCCGTCCGCTATTCCTTCAGTAGATGCCATCCAGGAATTCAAGGTCATCACCAACCCCTACGATGCTCTACTAGGGCGCAATTCCGGCGGCGTTGTCAGCATGGAGCTGAAGTCCGGCACCAACAGCCTACATGGATCAGCCAATGAGTTCGCCAAGCGCGGATACATGGACGCCAATCACTGGGTCAATGGAGTATGGGGACCAAATCAGCCGACCGGCAAGCGGAATCGCTCCCAACGTGGAGTTTCCCAAGACGGTAGGGGAAACTGGCCGCTAAGATAGCCTCACAGGCAGCGGCAGTTCAATGAGACGATTGATGAGCAACAGAAAGCCGGCTTGAGGATATCCAAGCCGGCTTTCTGTTGAAGCGTCAGTAACTGAAGCCAATCAAACAGGCCGGTCGGCCTCAGAAAATTAGCGCGGCAGAGCTTCCAGTGTGAGCACCTGGAAAGGCTCCAGATGGAAAGTGTGAGGCGTGCCGGCATTCAGCGTAATTGCGGGCTGTGCGGCTGAGTCCGCCCACGGAGAGCGCGCAATATAATGGCGCGGTGCGCCGCTTGGCAACTCAAAGGCCTGATCGATGTCGAGCGCTATCTCCTGGGCATGATCGCTCGGATTGCGCAAGGTGAGAATCGCCTTCCTGGGAGACCATGCGGCCCATCCATATACCTGAAGCCAGCGCGGATCTCCCCCGATCCAGTGCGTATCCACCAGCGTGGAGGCATTGCGGCGGGACCACTTGGCTGCTTCCGCAAGCACATCCCAATTAGCAGGCGTCAGAAGCGTGGGCGTGATGTACATTTCCTGTAACTGAGTTCCCTCTCCGAAGTAAGAGCGAACCTCGTTGGCGAAGTCATTGCCGGGATCGGTAGAAAGACCAGCTTCAGTCTCCTGCCGCGCGTATACGATGCCGTGAAGCATAAGGGAATTGAGAGGATAGAGGCGGCCTTGTTTAACGACCTCGTCATACGTGTCGGCATCGCGATAAGTGATCCAGCGTTCGCGCTTTGTTCCCACGCCCTCTCCCTGCGTGTCCCAACCACCGCGCCAGATCGAGTCCGCATAAACGAGCCAGAACGGAGAAGGATAGGTCCCCGTAGTGAGATTGATAAAGATATCCGGCTTCAATTGGCGTAGATCGCTGATCAAATGAATGGCCGCATCGAAGTCGCTGCTGAAGGCGCTGCCCTCTACCACGTGATCAGCGTTTCCGGTGCCGTCGAATTTGAACTGATTGACGCCGTACCGGGTTACCATCTCAGTCGTGGCATCGTGGAAGAGCTTGTAATACTTGGGGCCGGAGAGTGCCAGAAGGCCGTCTGCCAACTCATAACCGCCCTTCTTCGCGGCAGCCACACGCTCATCCTTGGGATGGCCATAGCCGCCCCATGGCGACAGCCAGACGCCAGGCGCCGTGCCGTACTCGGCAGCGGCTTTTTGCAAGGGTGTGAATCCATCCTTGAAATCAGCGCGTATTTTCCATAAATCGTTGTGATCGTCCCAGCCGTCGTCAAACAGGAACGAGTCCAGGGTTACGCCGCGCTTCTTGTTCAACTCCTCGCCAATGGCGTGAATGCGGTTCAGCGCATCCTCCTGGCTGTAAGGGGTAAAGTAGCCAATGTCGAACCAACTGTTGTAATGCAGAAAAGTGCGATAAGGGTGCGCTCGCTCGCGTTCGATATAGGTGAGGAAGCTGCGGCGCATTTGACCCGCCGGCGCAACGCCCACAACCGCGGAATACTCGGCGGAAAGTCCGGCGCCGATCGGCACGCCGCTCTGCAGTTCGCTGACGGCGCGATCTCCGACGACGCTGCTGGTCGAGAGTGGCGACTCGAAGCCGAGATAGAAATTGCCAGCGGTCAGCGGAGAGCCCTTTACCGTGCCAGCAATGGCAATATTCGGCGAGCTCACGTCGATCATGACGACGCCGCTCACCGGCGCAGGTTTACCGCCTGCAGTTATGGTTAACACCTGGCGAATGTAGCTGGAACCCTGGCGAAGGACAAGGACCCAGTCGGCCTTGAACTGCCCGCCGGGATCTTCAAGCTGATAGTGGACGGCGACGCCGGAGAGGCGCTCCGCGTATCGTGAGGCAGCCGGGTTCGCCGTCAGATGCTCCACCCTGGCCAAACCGTCTATCTTGAGGCCTGATGCCCGCAGTACCCCGCTCTCCTTGAGATCGATGGAGAATGGTTCGCCAAGCCGCAAGGAGGAGTCCGGGGCCGATTCTTCAACGCTCTTGTTACGAATCACCAACCCGGCAAGGTGTCCATCCTGGACCTTCCACTGGGCCGCAATCTGGCGATTCTGAAGTGTGCCTCCGGTTTGCTCATTGACAGACACCACTGGATCATCCCCGGCAGCCCCTACAGCAGTCTGGGAAAAGGCAGCGAGCGAAGCTGCGGAAGCTATGCCAATCAACAGCGCCAGGATTTTTGGCGAAAGGCGATCAAGCAGCGATAAGCGGAGTCGAAACTCCATGGGGATCTCCTCGTAGAACTTACAAAACGCACATAGCGTTACGGAGCTGGAACGCATCCATAACGCAATCAAACGTAAGTATAACAAATAAATTGCACCAGATCGCCGAAGAACTAACTGCGAAAATAGTAGAAAAATCAGGCATCGCTACGGAATCGGGCCTATACCACGCGTTTGTCCTGTTTCTTCTTATTTCCAAAATTGGATCGCCTGTCTGGCCCCCGGCTGGCAACACTGTGCCAAGCATTTTGCGGGAAAGATAGCCTGGAACGTCATTGGGCATAATAGATTGGCCTCAGTAAAACGTATTGGTATTGCACTCCAGATCCCGCCGCGCAGCGACACCCTCACAACTGGCGTAGCGATTTCCATGCTGCAGTTTTAATAAAGTATTTCGCAATGTTGCGTATACTTACGTGCTGCTGCAACATTCCGCAATCTGCCTTGATGGGCGCCGGAGGAGTTGTCTGTTCGGCCTTGTGCCGCAAATTGATGGGAATCAGAGCCGGTTTCGCAGCCTGAGAAGCAATGGCTGGCAGACAGCGCAGACAAGGTTAAGACCTGTTGCCTTCCGTGCGATTCGCCGGGGTTGAACCCACATGCGCTGCGGAGGAGGGGCCGCTTGAGCCATACTCCATCAGCCTTCTCTCCGCAATCGCAATAACTTCCTGCCTGTTTACCACCTGACCTTCACTTCGCAGCGGTGGCGAGGTTCTGCTTCGCCTATGACAGCTATGCTGACATAGGCTTTAACTGCCGCATTCCGCTTTCGCCTCTACAAACTTGGCGACGGCGAATTCGAGTTCTTCCCTCGTATGCGCCGCTGAAATCTGCGTCCGAATGCGCGCTTTGCCATCGGGGACGACGGGATACGAAAATGCGACAACATAAATTCCCTTCCCCAGCAGCAGCTCAGCCATGCGGGCCGCAAGCACTGCATCGCCAAACATGATCGGCACGATGGGATGATTTCCTGGCAGAACCTGAAAGCCCGCCTTGGTCATCTCCTGCCGGAAATAGAGTGTATTCTCGCGCAACTGCTGCCGCAGGGCCGAGGATTCCGTGAGCAGATCCAAGGCTTTCAAAGAGGCGGCCACAACCGGCGGAGCAACGGAATTCGAAAAGAGATACGGCCGTGACCGTTGCCGCAGCAACTCGATGATCTCCTTTCGCGCGCTGGTATATCCGCCATTCGCTCCGCCAAGCGCCTTGCCCAGCGTTCCGGTGATAATGTCGATTCTGCCCTCGACGCCGCAGAGTTCCTGCGTTCCGCGTCCGTGCTCTCCAACAAAACCAACCGCATGCGAATCATCCACCATCACCATCGCGTCATACTTCTCCGCGAGGTCGCAGATCTGACCGAGTTTGGCTATATAGCCGTCCATCGAGAAAACGCCATCGGTCGCAATCAGGCGGAATCGCGCCTTCTGCGCCTCCTTCAGCTTTTCTTCAAGGTCGTTCATATCTCCGTTGCGATAACGGAATCTCGCTGCCTTTGCGAGCCGAACCCCGTCGATAATGCTGGCATGATTCAGTTCGTCCGAGATAATGGCGTCTTCCGCATCCAGCAGGGTTTCAAACAGCCCGCCGTTGGCATCAAAGCATGATCCATAGAGGATGGTGTCCTGCATCCCCAGAAATGCGCTGAGCCGTTCTTCGAGCTGTTTGTGGATCAACTGCGTGCCGCAGATGAAGCGGACGCTCGCCAGCCCATACCCCCACTTTTTCAAAGCCTCCTGTGCCGCTTCGATCAATGCCGGATGGTTGGCAAGTCCCAGATAATTGTTCGCGCACAGGTTCAGAACAGAGGTTCCGTGGTCTACCTGGACTTTGGACTGCTGCGGTCCTTCAATCAGGCGTTCCTGTTTGTACAGGCCCGCGCCTCGGATTTCGTCAATTCTGCTCTGCAAATGATTCTTGATCGTGCCGTACATGATGGTTCCTTTCCGCCATGAATCTGTTGGGGATCATGCCCTGACAAGATGGCCTTTATGCGAGGCTCGTCCAGTCCAGGACAACCTTCGCCGCCTGCCCGAAGATCATTGCATCGAATCCCTGCTGGAAGTCGCTAAAGGCAAAACGATGAGTGATCAAGGGTTTGATATCGACACCTGATTCGAGGAGCATGGTCATCTTGTACCAGGTCTCATACATCTTTCGCCCGTAAATGCCACGGAGGGTCAGCAGTCTGTTGATCACCTCTCGCATATCCAACTGCATCTCCTTCGACGGAATGCCAAGTATGGCGATCTTCCCGCCATGGCTCATATTGGCAATCATTTCGCGCAGTGCCAGAGGGCTGCCTGACATTTCCAGGCCGACGTCGAAACCTTCATGCATCTTCAGTTGTTTTTGCACCTCAGCAAGGGAGATTTCAGACGTATTCACAGCCAGCGTCGCGCCCATTTTCCGCGCAAGCTCCAACCGGAAGGGATTGACGTCCGTCACCACCACATGCCGTGCGCCCGCATGGCGAACGACGGGAATCGCCATCATACCGATGGGGCCGGCCCCGGTAATCAGCACGTCCTCGCCGAGCACCGGGAAAGTGAGAGCAGTGTGAACCGCGTTCCCGAAAGGGTCGAAGATGGCCGCGACTTCCTGATCTATTCCGGGATCGTGACGCCAGATATTCGCCATGGGAAGCGAAATGAACTCCGCGAATGCGCCTGCGCGGTTCACGCCAACACCCTGCACCGACGCACAAAGATGCCTTCTCCCCGCCAGGCAGTTCCGGCAGCGGCCGCAGACGACATGTCCCTCTCCGCTCACAATGTCGCCGGGATGGAAGTCGCACACATTCGATCCGACTGCCGCGATCTCACCCACGAATTCGTGCCCGATGACCGTGGGCACGGAAATTGTCTTCTGTGCCCACTCGTCCCAGGCGTAGATATGAACGTCGGTCCCGCAGATGCCCGTCTTGTGCACTCGAATCAGCACATCGTTAATTCCGATAGACGGCTCGGGCACATCTTCCAGCCAAAGTCCTCGTTCTGCACGGCTCTTGACTAATGCTTTCACTGTTCATCCTCCGATTTCTCAAACTTTTTTACGGCGCAACTAAACCGCCGCAGCGCCGCGGCTTTCAAACCAGGCAGCCTGCTCAGTGTTTCCCGGGCGCGCTCGCCGCCGCAACCAGCTTCTCCAATGGCGCGAGGATAACGAAGTCCGCTAGCTCTCGTGGTTCGGCGGCTTCGTGCAGCAGTGCTGTTTGCTTCGCTTGCCATCCAGACGGCGTCGCATTTCCCGAACGTAAATACGATAGCGCTTCGAGGCCCATTGAACCTAATCCGAGCCATTCGCTTCTGCGCCGAGTTACCTCCTGCAGCAGAGGTGAATGGCTGGCAAGCCGATCCAGTTCCGGGGCAGCGTCCACCCAGGAGTGGAAGATCGACTCCAGGCGTTGCATGTCGCCCACATCACCTTGCAGCGCCCCTTCGACCAGAAGTTCAAGATCGTGCCGGAGCGGAGGATCGGGCCAGAGCGAGTCAACCAGCCGGTCGAGAGACGCACCGCGCCCTGGTTCACGCGTAAACCGGAGTTGCCGTGCAATGCATAGGAGAACGAGGCTTCAATGCGCAGATTACCCGGCTTGCTGACCACAGACACTGGCAAGGGCATGAGCGTGTTCACGACCCCTTGCCGGTGGCTGCGGAAGCCGGCTGCGCACAGACAGGCACGGCCAGGACGAGCGGAAAAGCCAGCGCGGCTTTACTGCAAAGATGCAAGGGGCAAGCGATTCGGCGGCGCCAGGAGCGGTTCGAGCAGTCGGTTATCTTCAACTCCAGTGTGTCACCGAAATTCAGCGCGCTCCGGTATTCAGCAGCTTCAGCGCATTCTCGCGGTATACCTTGCGCAACACATCCTCGGGCAGAAACAGTCCGTAGACATTCCAGCGGCCCTGCCGCGACGCGTGCGACGGGTAATCAAAGTATTCGTCGGCGGTCTCCAAAACGCGATAGTAGAGGCGATACATCTCCACTTCCGGCAGCAGGTCGGTGCCGAAGACGATCCGGTCGGCATACTTCAGCATGAATTTGCGCGCTGTATATGGCTGGCGGCCGAGTTCCGGGGTGCGCGCGCTGATATCGACATAGAGATTAGGGTTGCTGTCGAGCAGCTTGGACACATACGCCAGGTTCTCGCCGCTTTCGGCCAGATGCGCGCAGACGAAGGTAGTCTTGGGGTGGCGCGCAATCACGCGGTCGCGCTGCGCCAGCAGCTCGAGCTTGGGAACCTGCGCGCCGTAGAAGCTCCAGTCGGGATGAGCCGCGAGTTCCTCGTAGCGTTCATTGAATTGGTCGATCGGAGTAAAGAATGCATCGGGGTCGGCGGTGTGAAACATGACGGGAATGCCGAGTTCGGTGGCTTTGTCGAAAATCGGCGCCCAGCGCTCATCGTCGATGCGCAGCAGTTCGCCGCCGGCATCGCGAAGGGTGAGGCCCAGATCCTTCCAGAACTTGATGCCCACGGCGCCGTGCTCGACCAGACGCTCCAGATGGTCCTTGCTGACCTGGACAAAGTCGCCGCGATCAACGCCGGTCCAATCCATCCACCCGTACGCGGCAAAGCGATCCGGCGAGGCGCTGCGAAAGCGGTCGAGGGAGTCAAGCGCGGCCTGGCCCACCTGCATAGTGATGTTCACGATCTTCTCGACGCCACTCGCATCCATGATGCGCAGCACCTCTTCGGGCGATTGCGAATCCAGATGGTTGTGGTAGTCGATGACGGGGAATCGCGGCTGTTCGACCACATGAGTCGCAACCTTCAACTCAGAGCGTGGCGTAAAGTCGCTGAGGCGAAGATCAACTTCGGCTTTGGCGCTGACCATTGCGACAAATTTGTCATCCTTGTTTGTTTCCTCGATGCTCATCCTTGTCCCTTTCCCCTTGTACAGATATACGAACGATTCGATAGTTGAGTTTAGCTTAGGGATGTTATTTTTTCAATCCTTTTATCGTTTTATCTTTCTTATAAGGTACACTTGAGCCATCAGGGCAGCATGGAGGAATTCAATGTCAAATCTTCTTGAGCAGTTAGCCGTTGCGCGTCAAAAGGGGAACCCGAGGGGAATCTACTCCGTCTGTTCCGCGCATCCCTGGGTCTTGGAGGCAGCGATTGATCAGGCGCTCGAGGATGGGTCGGATCTGCTGATCGAAGCCACATCCAACCAGGTGAATCACGCGGGCGGCTATACAGGGATGTTGCCCGAAGACTTCCGGCGGCTGGTTACCGGCATTGCCGCCGCCAAAGGATTCAGCGAGTCGCGTCTGATTCTCGGCGGAGATCATCTGGGAGCGAATCCATGGCAGAAGCAACCGGCTGCGGCGGCCATGCGTGAAGCGGAACTGATGGTTGAGGCTTACGTGCGTGCAGGGTTTCAAAAAATCCATCTGGATGCCAGCATGGCTTGCGCGGACGATTCCGCGCCGCTTTCCGACGAAACGATCGCCCGGCGCGCCGCAACTCTATGCGCTGTCTCTGAACGAGTCTGCGGCAGCGAAAAGCCGGTCTACGTGATCGGCACTGAGGTGCCGGTTCCAGGAGGCGCAACGAAAAGCCTGACGGGCCTTGAGGTGACCAGCCGCGCGGCGGCAGCCGAGACACTGGCCATACACAAGCGGGTCTTTGCCGAGGCAGGACTGGCTCAGGTTTGGCCGCGAGTGATCGCCCTGGTGGTGCAGCCGGGAGTTGAATTCAACCACGACAGTGTGGTCGATTATGATCCGGCGCAAGCCACGCATCTGACCGAGCTGCTCAAGGACGAGACGGGCCTCGTCTATGAGGCGCATTCCACCGATTACCAGCGGCCTGAGTCCTATCGCAACCTGGTGCGGGACGGGTTCGCCATCCTCAAGGTTGGCCCGGCGCTCACCTTTGCCATGCGCGAGGCCCTCGAATCGCTGTCGTTGATTGAGACAGAGTTGATGGGCCCGGCGCAATCTTCGCACTTGATGGACGTTCTGGAACGCGTGATGAATGCGGATCGGCGATATTGGGAGCCCTATTACACCGGAGATGAACAGGCGATGCGCCTGCTGCGTCGCTACAGCTATAGCGACCGGGTGCGCTATTACTGGACCAATCCGCAAGTAAAGGAGGCAGTGGAGACGCTCTTGTCGAACCTGCGGAAGAAGCCGATTCCCGAAACCATGCTGAGCGCCTTTCTGCCCGAGGAGTATCTGGCGGTCCGTGCCGGAACTCTGCGTCCCGATGCGCATTCCATCATTCTGCATCGCATTCGCACGGCACTGCGGCCTTATGCAAGCGCCTGCCGCCCCTAAGTTGCCCGAGCAATCCATGAGATAGGCTTCCGGCCGGCGTTCCACCCGAGAGTCGGTTGTGGAATCTGTCACTTTCAGCGGAATTCCGCTCGATTGCAAGGATTCCGCAGAACTCAAATCTGAAGACGGTCTAGCATCTTCGGCACTGTTTTGTTGCGACCTGTTTTCGTTTTTATATGCTATTATTTCTTTTGCGAACACAGGTAAGGAAAAGACTCGAGAAAATGCATACGATTACAGAGACCGAGAAAGGGATACCCAATCCCCCCAGTAATCACCACGAGTGGAATGGGGCCAGGATGGAACCCGGTGCAACAACACTACGCGAAATCTCCGGCCAGCCAGAGGTATGGAGCCGCTGCCTGGAGGCATTAGACAGGCTCGATTTGAGTTCGCTGGTGGGTGACAGAGACCCACGCTCCTATGAATGGCTCTTTGTGGGTTGTGGAACTAGCTATTATCTCGCTGAGGCCGCCGCAGCCACGTTCACGATCCTGACTGGTGTGCCTGCGCGCGCTGTGCCTGCCTCAGAATATCTTTTGTTTCCCAGCCTGGTTGTTCCCTCGGCAGATGCCGCTGTCTTCCCGGTTCTGATCTCGCGGTCAGGGCACACCAGCGAGGTCCTGCAGGTCGCGGAACTCCTCCGGAAACGCGGCATCGAATTTCTGGGACTCACCTGCGACGGGAACGAATTGTCGGAGCTGGCCAGCCGCACGCTGAGACTCCCGGTGATCGAAGAGAGCACCGTAATGACTTCTTCGTTTACCTCGATGCTTTTGGCGCTGCAGTATATAGCGGCTCGGTTCGCGAAGCAGGAGGGGTTCGTGGAAGCGCTGCATTCGCTCCCTGTAGCTTTGGCGGGACTACTGCCTATCTACCGTCCACAGATCGAGCAATTTGCGCAGCAGCCGTTCGACGACGTGACTTTTCTCGCACAAGGAGCGCTCTACCCGATAGCCTCCGAAACCGCGCTGAAGGTCATGGAATCTTCGTCGAGTTATGCGCAGTTCTTTCACGCTCTGGAATTCCGGCACGGCCCCAAGTCCATTGTTACGGAGAAGGTTCTCGTGGGTGGTTTGATCTCTGAGACGGGTTATCGGGAAGAGAGCGCGGTGTTGATGGAGATGAAGCAGCTCGGCGCGCGCACCCTGGCCATCGCCAACCATTTCACGCCCGAAGTGCGGAACTCCGTCGATCTCGCGATTGAGCTTGACCTGCCGATTCCCGAGCTTGCCCGGCTTGTCGTCTATATTGTATGGGGGCAATTGCTCGGCAGTTATACCGGGCTGCGGAAGCAACTCAACCCCGATTCCCCCAGGAATCTAAGCCGCGTTGTCACTCTCGCGAGATAGGGCGATATGAAGAAGCGATTCGATGTTACGATAGCCGGCGAGATCAATCTGGACCTGATTCTCTATGGGCTCCCTGAGGTGATGCCGCTGGAGCGGGAATTGCTGGCGAGCGGTTTCAGAGTGACGCTGGGCAGTTCCTCGGCAATTCTCGCTCACAACCTCGCGGCGCTGGGTGTTTCGGTCGGCTTCACTACCCTGCTCGGGGACGACGCGCTCGGCAGCATCGCCCTGCAGCGTCTCGCGGAAAAAGGAGTTGACCTCTCCAGCGTCAAGCGTGTCTCCGGCGGTACATCCACTGGCGTTACGATCCTTCTGATCCATGACGGCAAGCGGCATATCCTTACTTATCCCGGAACCATGTCTGAAATGGCCGCCTCTGATCTGGATATGAATTACCTCGCCTCTGCCCGGCACTTCCACGTTTCCTCGCTCTTTCTTCAAAAGGCGCTTCAGCCCGATCTGCCCAGAATATGCAGGCAACTGAAGGCCGAAGGTCTCACTCTCTCGCTCGATACCAATGATGATCCTGACGATCGCTGGGGCGGAGCGCTCGATGAACTGCTTGGCATCGTCGACATCTTCCTGCCCAATGACGATGAAGCCTGCCGCATCACCGGAAAGAAGGATGCCGAGAGCGCCATCGAAACTTTGGCAAAGCGCGTTCCGATCGTGGCCGTCAAATGTGGCAAGCGGGGATCCCTGGTGCAGGTTGGAAGCCAGCGCTGGGCCCTTGCTGCCCAGCCCGTAACTCCTGTGGATACCATCGGAGCGGGGGATAGTTTCAATTCGGGTTTTCTGGCCGCCTTTCTTCGGGGCGAGACGCCGGATGCTTGCGCAGCCTTCGGCAATCGCACCGCTGCACTTTCAACCCTGCGCTCCGGCGGCACTGAGTCTTTTCGCGATCCCATTCTGATGCGAGATTTTCTCTCCCAGGCGGGCTGAAAAGGCGGCGCGTCCTTAGGTCCGCGAACAGCTATCGGCTGTCAGTTTCGCTTTGAATAACGAATAACTCCATGCACTTGATCCTGATTCGACTCGATAAAATCGCGCCAGCAGAATGTAGCCATTGCGGGTTGGGAGTTGAAAGACAAGTATTTGGTCTTGTTTTCCCCGGTGTAAGTCGAATCGGGATGGATTAATCATGAATACGGAAAAGGAAACCGCCCCATACGGGCATCGATATTCAGTGAAAACAGCAATCAAGCTTATCCCCGGCATTCTGATGATGTGTCTGCTCAGTGTTCCGGCAAGTACACTGCTGGCTGCGGAATCCCACGCGCCACACACCTTTGGAGTGGAAAACGGAAAGTTTGCTCTCGACGGCAAGCCCTTTCAGATCATCTCCGGCGAAATGCACTCCCCGCGCATTCCCCGCGAATACTGGCGCGCGCGGCTGCGCATGGCCAAGGCCATGGGGTTGAATACCGTCACCACATATGTCTTCTGGAATGAGTACGAAACGCAACCTGGAGTTTTCAATTTTTCCGGCCAGCGCGATTTGGCGGAGTTCATTCGCGAGGCGCAGAGCGAGGGCCTCTATGTCATTTTGCGTCCGGGGCCGTACGCCTGCGCGGAGTGGGAGTGGGGAGGCTTTCCGGCGTGGCTGCTCAAGCAACACGATATTGTGGTGCGCAGTACCGATCCGAAGTTCATGGAGCCGGCGCGGCGCTGGTTGATGCGCCTCGGCCAGGAACTTGCTCCTTTGCAGATCGGCAATGGTGGCCCCATCATCGCAGTGCAGGTGGAGAACGAGTACGGCTCCTTTGGCAACGACCACGCCTACATGGAACAGATTCACCAGGCGCTGGTCGATGCCGGCTTCAATAAGGCGTTGCTGTACACGGCGGACGGCCCCGAAGAAGTACCCGACGGGTCCCTGCCGGAGTTGCCCGCGGTCATCAACTTCGGACCGGGCGAGGCAAAAGACGGTTTTGCGCTGCTGCATCGCCTTCGTCCCAACGGCCCCTTCATGTCAGGTGAATATTGGGCCGGATGGTTTGACCACTGGGGCGAGAAGCACCATAAATCCGCAGCCCGCGCACAAAGCGCTGAAGCCGATGAACTGGGCTGGATGCTCGGGCAGGGGTATTCCGTCAGCCTTTATATGTTTCACGGCGGCACCAGTTTCGGGTGGATGAACGGCGCCAACATCGAAGGAAAGAAATATCAGCCCGACGTCACCAGTTACGACTACGACGCGCCGCTCGATGAGAGCGGGCGAACCACGCCGAAGTTCGCTTTGTTCCGCGATGTAATCGCGAAGGCGACAGGAATCGCTCCGCCAGCAATACCTGTGGTGGCGCCTCCAATTTCCGTGCCCGCGTTTGGTCTGGCCGCGTCCGTCTCTCTCTGGCAAGCATTGCCGCGCCCGGTCGGTTCACCGCAGTTGCTCACAATGGAAGACCTCGATCAGGCCTACGGTTACATTCTCTATCGAACCCAGATTGCTGAGCCCGTGCAAGGAGAACTTGTACTCGACCAGTTGCACGACTATGCGCAGGTCTATGCGAATGGAACCCTGATTGGAACGCTCGACCGGCGTCTCCAGCAGGACCGCCTCACCGTCGACTTCAAACAGCCCGACACGCGGCTCGATATTCTGGTTGAAAATGGCGGACGCATCAACTTCACCACCGCCATCCGCGACGAGCGCAAGGGGATTACCAGGCAGATCACACTGGCAGGCAAGCCCTTGACTGGCTGGCAAATCTACTCTTTGCCAATGAATGAGCCCGGCAGGCTTGGCTTTGCGAAGGCCGCCTGTTCCGGCCCTTGTTTCTACCGCGGGTCCTTTGACGTCAAGGAGAAAGGGGATACTTTCCTTTACACCGGAAACTTCACCAAGGGTTTCGTTTGGGTGAACGGTCGCCCACTGGGGCGCGTCTGGAAGATCGGGCCGCAAAAATCGCTCTACCTTCCAGGCGTTTGGCTAAGAAAGGGAAAAAACGACGTCATAATCTTTGACTTGGATGGCGCTCCGGGCAGAAAGCTCGAGGGGAGAGCCTTGCCGATACTGGACGGAAATATACGGCACGACAAATGATGGACCTTCCCATCGAGTATGATAGGTGGCGAAGAAAAGTGATAAGAAATATGGAAACAAAACGAAAAACCGGGAGCGATATGCTCATCGGCGAGCGCCGCATCCACATGCTCAAACTAATCCAGCGAGATGGCCGCGCCTTGGTTTCCGAGTTGTCCGATGCGCTCAACATCTCCCGTATCACGATCCGCAAGGATCTCGATTATCTGGAGTCCAGGGGGCTGGTGCAGCGTACCCACGGAGGGGCGCTTTCCGCCCAGGGCAACACACTGCGCGACCCTTCGCTGGGGGAAAAAGAGCAGAAGCAACTCAAGGAAAAACAGCGCATCGCCGTTGCTGCCGCATCGCTTGTGAAAGAAGGCCTGTGCATCATTCTGGACTCCGGGACCACAACCACGGCCATTTCCCGCGAACTGCGAAAATTTTCACACCTTACAGTCATCACCAATGCCCTGAACATCGCCACCGAGTTGGCTGGGACGGGTTTTGAAGTCATCGTAACCGGCGGAACGCTGCGCAAGAACTCCTTTTCTCTGGTGGGGCCTCTGGCCGAGGAAACGCTGAGTGAGATGCATGCGGACATTCTCTTTCTTGGCGTTGATGGATTCGATGTCAGGGTTGGACTCAGCACGCCCAACATCCTTGAGGCGCGCGTGAATCGCGCCATGGTGAACGCTGCCTCGCGGGTAGTGGCCGTCTGCGACTCTACCAAGTTCAGATGGCGCAGCCTGGCGCTGATCGTGCCGCCCGTCGCAATTCAAACTGTAATTACCGACGATCAATTCAGTGATGAGGATATGGAAACGCTAACTTCGGCCGGAATCGAAGTCATTCGCGTTTAGCGGTGTCCTCTGCCCCGGTCAAACCCCGGTTTGAGCCACCTTTGGCGAATGGGGTCGCGCACCTTGCGTGGTCACCCCGCGCTCCGCAATGCACCCGGATGTCGCGATGCTGTCGAAATGCCTTTGGTAGGCACGCCACGGCCAGACGAAGCTCGGAAGAGGGTTATTAAGTCACCTATAACTATTCGCAGCTGAACGAAGCGCCCGCCTCAATCGGAAGCGGCACAAACGGTCTTCCCCATAACCCAGATGCGAACGGTCGCCCGGTACTCCTGAGCAAATCAATACAGCGTCCGCATTTTTGTGAACTGATACTTCTTGCAGGAGTTGCTCTGGAATATCATGATGGCTTGCGGGCGACTTCGCCCGCGTTTTTGAATCCAAAATGCTCCAATCAGTCTTCTTCTATCCCTGTGCTGCGAGTTCCCGCGACATTCCGGGAACTGTTTTCATCTCGCACTGGTTTTCCGAACCACATGCCACCGCGCGAAATGAACATCCCAACCACAGTCGCGAGCATCTGAAGAATATGCCCGAGATCGGGAACCGGGAATGTGCGGAAGACTTGAGCGAGGCGGCGTCCCCGGCTCCGAAGGCTTGAGAGCATCCCGGAGGAGCAATGTTCACTGGTAGTTAAGTGGCAACCAAATGAAATACAAGCCAAAGCGGAGTTTTTCGTCGGCAAGGTATCAGCCACAGTCTCTGTTTTTCTGTATACCGCCGCTCAGGAGGACATATTGAATGATCCGAAGGCACCATCAGATTGGTTCAAGGTTGATGGAGTTGATGCGCTGGTCGAGTTAGCGCTCAATCTGCATTGGTCCTGGAACCACGCTGCGGACGAGTTGTGGGAAGCGCTCGACAAGGAACTCTGGGCAACCACGCAAAACCCATGGGTCATCCTGCGGACTGTTTCCCGCGAGAAGATCAAGGACGCATTGGGCGATGTGGAGTTCCGTCGCCGTCTCGACAGTTTGCTCCAGAAGAATCGAGAATCCTATCGGGCCGACGCGTGGTTTCAACACAAGCATCCAGACGCAGCGATCACGACGATCGCATACTTCAGCATGGAGTTCATGCTGAGTGAAGCCTTGCCCATCTACTCGGGTGGGCTAGGCAACGTGGCAGGCGACCAGATGAAGGCGGCCAGCGACCTGGGCGTTCCGGTTGTCGGAGTGGGCTTGCTCTACGGTCAAGGATATTTCCGCCAGGACTTCGATTTGGAAGGCCGGCAGCAGGCCCTTTATCCGGTCAACGATCCGGGCCAGTTGCCCATCCGGCCGCTGCGTCAGCCGAATGGCGAATGGCTGCGTTTGCAGATTCAACTTCCCGGTTCAAGGATATGGCTCCGGTGCTGGGAAGTCTCGGTTGGAAGAGCAAAGCTCTTCCTGTTGGATACTAACGATTTTGCCAACACTGCTGCTCACCGCGGCATAACTAGTGAACTCTATGGCGGCGACGCGGAGATGCGCCTGAAGCAGGAGATCGTTCTCGGCATCGGCGGATGGCGCTTGTTGCGAGCATTGGGTCTGACACCTGAGGTCTGTCATCTCAACGAAGGACACGCGGCGTTCGCCACGCTTGAACGAGCCCGCTTTTATATGGAGGATCACAAGAAGCCGTTCGATCTTGCCATGAACATCACACGGGCCGGGAATCTCTTTACTACGCATACCGCTGTCAGTGCCGGATTCGACCGCTTTGATCCCGCGCTCATTCGCACGTATCTGAACCACTATGCAGTCGATGAACTCGCTATCTCGGTGGACGATCTGCTCGCCTTGGGAAGACAGCATCCGGAAGACGATTCGGAATCCTTCAATATGGCTTACCTTGCGGTCCGTACCAGCCGTCAGGTAAATGGCGTGAGTAAGCTGCACGGGCAAGTGAGCCGGCAGATTTTCCAGCCGCTCTTCCCGCACTGGCCACAGGCAGAGGTTCCGATTGGTTCAGTGACCAATGGAATTCATGTGCCCACCTGGGACTCGGCAGCGGCAGATACTCTCTGGACCACAGCCTGTGGCCAGAAGCGTTGGCATGGGAATCGGCCGGCAGAAGATGACATTCGCCACCTCACCAATGAGCAGCTATGGCAAATGCGCGCAGCGGGGCGCAAGGAGTTGATCGGCAAGATGCGCACGCGGTATGCAAGTCAGTTTGTGGCAGAAGGCGGAACCCCGTCGCATGTATTGAATATCTTCGATGACAACGTGCTGACAGTGGGATTTGCGCGGCGCTTCGCTACTTATAAACGCCCCAACCTTCTCTTGCACGATCCTGAAAGATTGATTCGGCTCCTTTCCAATCCGCAGCGCCCAGTTCAACTGCTTCTTGCTGGAAAGGCGCATCCTCAGGACTTTCCTGGGCAGGCACTGATCAAGCAGTGGAAGGACTTTATCAAGCGTCCGGAAGTACAGGGCCGCGTTGTCTTCCTCAGCGATTACGATATGCTGCTAG
>Ga0302320_10009666_pt1 | contig 20673 bp, 20 predicted proteins | sample Bog_T0_3_FD_202130 | JGI IMG/M metagenome (GOLD analysis project Ga0302320, IMG submission 202130) | Peat permafrost microbial communities from Stordalen Mire near Abisko, Sweden - Bog_T0_3 | ecosystem: Environmental > Terrestrial > Soil > Wetlands > Peat | place: Sweden: Abisko, Stordalen Mire...
CGGCGGCCTTAACTTCGTCATCATTGGTGATTGGGGACGCAACGGCGAGAAAGACCAGGTGGATGTGGCCACGCAGATGGCCGCCGCCGCCGGTGACATCGGCGCGCAGTTTGTGATTTCCGTGGGCGACAATTTCTACGAAGACGGCGTGGCTTCGGTGGAGGATCCGCAATGGCAGCGTTCGTTTGAGAAAGTTTATGCGGCCCCGTCGTTGCAGGTGCCATGGCATGTGGTATTGGGCAATCACGATTACCACGGCAACCCCGACGCGCAGATCGCCTATAGCAACACCAGCCACCGCTGGCGGATGCCCGCGCGCTATTTCACCCGCACGGAACAGATTGATGCCCGCACCGCGGTGGACTTTTTCTTTCTCGATACGATGCCGATGGCCGCGTTCGACGACGACGAGGTGCATTTCCGCGGCAAAGTTCCGTGGCACGACACGCCAAAACAATTGGCCTGGCTGGAGGCTGCCCTGGCTGCTTCCACCGCGCCGTGGAAGATTGTCATCGGCCACCACCCGGTTTATTCCGGCGGCCATCATGGCGACACACCTTTCCTCGTACAGCATGTCCTGCCGTTGATGGCAAAGCACGGCGTGCAGGCCTACATCAACGGTCACGATCACGACCTCCAGCATTTGCAGGCCGGCAAGGTGAATTTATTCTGTTCCGGCGCGGGCTCCAAACCGCGCACCACCAAAGAGACGGTCCATACGAAGTTCGCGAAAGGATGTTCTGGGTTCATGGCCGTGGCGTTGCAACCGGAGCAAATGGGCGTCCGCCTCATTGATGATCAGGGAAATTTGCTCTATACCGCCTCGGTTCTGCGCGTTGGGTGAAGCCCGCCAAGGCTGCGTTGGCCCCCAATAACGATAACGGGACACCGTCTTGCCTCCCTATGGGCAAGTTTTACTCCATTGCAGAACACCACTCCCCTCGCGGATGGGATTTCATTTGAAAAAGTGTCCACTCTAATCTACGGTGGCATGAGCAGTAGAGTGGACGGTAATGCTTGCGGTGGAAGAGATGGAAAAAATTGCCATAGAAAAGCGTTTGGGGATTTCAGTTAAAAGCTGGCGCACCCGGCTGAAGATTCCGCAGGATGACTTGGCCCGCCGCGCCGGCTTTCATCGGAGCTACATTTCCGACATCGAACGTGGCGCGCGCAATCTTTCCTTGAAGAGCATTGAAAAGCTGGCCGATGCCCTCGGAATTTCCCTTCTGACCCTTTTTGCCGACTTGGAAAGCAAGGCCGGTTCCTCCCCGCTCCGCTCCGACGAGATGGTGGATATTCTGCTGGTGGAGGACAGTGACAATGACACGCTGCTCGTGGTCCAAGCCTTGAAAAAGGCCAACCTCACCAACCGGATTTTTGTGGTGCGCGACGGCGCGGCCGCCTTGAATTTTCTTTTTTGCACCGGGGAATACGCCTACCGCCGGCTCAACGATCACCCCCAGGTAATTTTGCTCGACCTGAATCTGCCGAAGATAGACGGCCTCGAAGTCCTGCGCCGCGTCAAGGCGGACACGCGCACGCGCCATATACCGGTGGTGGTGCTGACCGCCTCCAAATTTGACGATGCCATTGCCACCTGCAAGCGGCTCGGCGCGGAATCGTTCATTGCCAAGCCGGTGGACTTTCAAAATTTCAGCGCGATGACCTTGCAGCTCAGTCTGCAATGGGCGCTGCTGAAACCCGCCCCGCTCGCCGCCGCGTGAATAAACCCCGGCTGAGCGCGCGCGCCATTTTTTTTCAGCGCTAAAATTTTCTCCCAAAACTTTTTCCCGCACGCTTTCGCATTTCCTGTTTGAGGGTCGGCCCGGTTCACTCTCTTCCGTCAAGAATTCATTGGCACCGGTCTTGCAAACACACCGGCATGAAGCAAAAATTTTATTTTGTGTTTGCGCTGCTGTTATTGCTTGCGGGCCTTGAAAAGGTGCTTGGCGGCGGCATCATTTTAAGTTGGAACGCCAGCACGTCGCCCGATGTGGCCGGTTACGAAATATGGTATGGAACCTCCAGTGGCGTCTATGCATACAACGTCAACGCCGGCAGCGCGACGAGCGTCACGATCTCCAACCTCGCTCCCGGCATCACCTATTATTTTGCGGCCACCGCCTATGATGCGCAGGGCAACCAAAGTCTTTTTTCGAGCGAGATCAGCTTCCTCGTTCCAGGCATGCTCACGCTGGCACCAAACTCAAATCCGGGCGGGCCGCCCTTGATCCAATTTCCTGTCGAGCCGGGACACTCGTACGAAATTCAGGCGACCGTGGATCTTCAGAACTGGACTTCCATCTGGCAATCCGGTGTGGCGACGTCCAATGCCTGGACGCAGTTCACCGACCCGGAGGCTGGATCGTACGCTTCCCGTTTCTACCGCCTGGTCCTGCATTAACCACGTCGCCGGCAATTCACCACGCGGTTTCCCTTGACCACGGAGCACCGGTCTCCAGACCCGGCTCGTCGGGAGGCGAGTCTTCAACGCGCCGGGTCTGGAGACCGGCGCTCCGCCAGCCGTATCAGCCAATTCGTCGCAGTCTAATTTCGATGTCGCTCCCGTGACCTTCCCGTTTACGCATCACACAGATGAGTGGACGGCCTTTCAATCTCACAAATTTTTTTCGCCGCAAATCAATTTCAATTTTGAAATTTATTATTTGCAAATTGCCCAATTGTGTGCCCTTGGCATTTGCCTTGCGTGCGGCGGGTAATGAAATTTTATTTCTGCTCCCTGCTCACAATTGCCATCTTCACGATGTTCGAAAAAACCATGGCCAGCAATATGATTCTCACTTGGAACGCCAGTCTCTCGCCCAACGTCATTGGCTATCATGTATATTATGGAACCACCAGTGGTAACTATCCATACAAGGTGAATCCCGGCAACGCGACCCAGATTACCATTTCCAATTTGTCCGCCGGCCTCGCTTATTATTTCGTGGCCACCGCTTATACCGCCGGCGGCCAGGAAAGTGCTTTTTCCGCGGCCATCAAAGTTTCCATTCCTGCGACCACTCAAATCATAACCAAACCTTTGTCCACACCCGTTTCCACCATCCCGTCCCGGAGCGGCAGCCAGAGGCCGGCCGCGGGGCAGAACATAATGCCCTCAGTAAGTCCGCAAAAAAGTGTCGTTTTGGAATTGGAAAAAAGTTCGACTGCTGTCATTTCCCCGGCTCCGTCTGTAGCGGTGATTCCCGAAGCTCCGAGTCTCGCCATCTCGCAAACCGCTGGTCCTTGCAGTCCGGCGGCAATTCAGTTTCCCGCCCGGCAAGGGCACTGGTATGAGGTTCAGGCCACCACTGATCTCCGGAACTGGTGCTCCATCTGGCAATCCGGAACCGCTGCGGCCGATGGCTCGATGCAGTTCACCGATCCGGATGCAAAATCATTCGCCCTCCGATTTTACCGGCTCGTGGCACATTAGCTGAATTCCGTCTGGAATGGATCCGTCGTTGTCGCGCAACTTTCCAGGCCCTGCGGTTTTTAAACAGGTATGCAGAGGGAGAACTGCGATTTGGAGGCAACATGAACAAAGTAAAAATTATTCTCGCGGCGTGGGCCTGCGCGCTGGCTTGCGCAGCCGCAGCCGGGGACACCAATTCCCTGGCCACACAAATCGGCGCCTTCGAGAACCGGACGGGCGCGGTCATCGTCAAGGGCTTCAGCCCGATCGGCTCCATTCCGTTGGGATTCGCCCAGTTGTCCCTCGGCTGCAAGGAAACCAGGGACGTGCACAGCGGAGAAAAGATCTACGGTCTCATCATTGAAGCCGAAGGAAATCAAATCGCGCCGGAAACCGTCCTGGTGGATGACGACGAAGTGGCCCCGCTGCTCGCCGCAATTAATTACCTCGCCACGGTCAATAACGATGTCACGACCTTGGGCGGCTTTGAAGCCACGTACACCACCAGGGCCGGCCTCCGCGTGATTGCTGAAAGCATCCGCAAGGAGGGTGCCGTCCAAAACTACCTGAAGCTTGAGTCCTACCCGCGCATCGCCCTCACCCCGGTGCAGGTGGCACAATTTGCCGCCCTCATCCAGCAAGGCCGAAAAGATCTGGATGCCCTCAAAGCAGGAAAATAGCTTGTCCGGCAGCCGTCCTCGCCTGCCATTATGGCGATTCAAGCAAAACTGTGGCCAGATGGCGGAACATTCAACCTTCAAGATTCAACGGTGAATCAATCATTTGAAACTAGATAACGCAAACGAGCCCCCGGGCTGGCATTACCGAGGTTCGGACGATACAAGGGCGCATTCGTTACCCACGCCTCCGGCAGCCCGAAAATCAACCTTGCCCGATGGCCAGACCCTTAAACGCAGCCCTTCCAGGCATTTGGACGCACAGGAAGTACGCGGCCATCTTGAGTCGGCAAGCTGTTTTTATTTTCAATGCGAACGCACGCGGTAGAAACGCTGGGGATAATTAGTCCAGGTTGAATCGCTAAAAGCGTTGGTGCCATTGACCAGTGCGTTGGTGATGACTGGCGTCCAATTTTGCAAATCGGTGGAAACTTCGATCACATCGGAGGTGTTCGTGGCCCAGGAAACGGTGAATTGGAAATTATTGCTGTGCACACCCAAGCCATACTTGGAGCCGAGAATCTGAGGCTGGGGTTGATACCACAATGCCGTGGACCAGCTTCCAAAGGTGCTGCCCCAGCCTGTGGTGCCCGGCAGGCGATACACCTTCCCGGTCTCGCCATTAAAAAGCACCGTGTCCGCGCTGCCCGCACTACCATTGACCAACGGCGCGTTTCCTCGAAAGAATGCTTGATGCAGGCTCGTGCAATACCGGAACGCAGCACTGCCTATGTTGGTAACGCTGTTGCCAATCGTCACATTGGTCAGGTCCGAACAACTATAGAACCCATTGAAGCCAATGCTGATGACGCTGTCGGGAATCGTGACGCTTGACAGGCTGGTGCAATAATAGAAAGCGGAGCCGTCAATGAAGATGACGCTGTTAGGAATCTCATAGCTGCCGACAAAACCCGCAGGACATTCAATCAGCTCGGTCAGCGGTTTATTGAACAATATCCGGCTCACACTGGCGTAACGCGGATTCGCCGCAGCCACGGCGATATTGGTCAGGCTGGGACAGGCGGCAAACTGCGTGATGCCGATGTTGGTCACGCCACCGCCAATGGTCGCATTTGCCAGGCTGGAACAAAACAAGAAGATATTGTCGCCCATGCTGGTAACGCTGTCGGGGATGGTCACGCTCTTTAAACTGGAACATTGGTAGAATACTTTGCTGCCAATGGTGACCACGCTGTTGGGAATCACCACATTTGTTAGGCTGGAACATTGATAGAATGCCCAGTCGCTCAGATTGGTGACACTGTTGGGAATCGCTACATTCGTCAATCCGGAGCAATACGCGAACGCCTCACCATCAATATTGACGATGCCGTAGGGCATCGTCACGCTGGTCACAGCGGTCTTCCCCCCAAATGTTTCGTAGCCGATGGCGACCACCGGATAACCGTTAGTGCTGCCGGGGATTTCAACATTGCCGCCCGCGCCGGTATAACTCGTGATGGTGATGGTATTGTCAGCATTGGTGATGAAGTCGAATTGCGCTCGGACGGGCAAAGGCCGGATCAGTAAAGCCACGATAACGACAAGAACCCTGATGCATTTTGTGAGATTCATAGTTTAAGCCGGGATTTCCATTTGGTTTGTTGTCCCCGACCGGGGTGGACTCTTTTTATAATTTTGATCATGTTCCTTCTGCTTCGTAGTTTTGCAAGGCCATTTTCAAGTCCGCCGTCGGCTTTTCTATCAGCACGGGAGGTGTTTCGAATGTTGAAGGTTTGCTGGCCACAGTTTTATCCGGACTCATGGCCGCAACGAACACGCCACGTACCACTGTCCCCCTGCATTGTCTGCTTGTGAAATAATTCACAATCAGCTTGCCCCTCGCGCGGATAGTTGCTAACCTTCATGCTTGCTAACTTTATGAAAAAATCTCTTTTGCTTCTTTCGCTGGGAATTATTTCGGCGCTGCAACTCGCCCGCGCCGGCGACATCACGGGCACCATCTCCCTGAAAGGCACGCCGCCCGCCGAACGTGAAATCACCCCCATCAAGGACAATCCGGATTGTGTGGCCATGTATCCCACCGACCTGCCCAAGACGAAATTTTACGTCGTGGATGCCAGCGGCAATCTGGCTGACGTGGTGGTTTACCTCAAAGGCGTGCCCAGCGCTTCCACGGGCGCGACCGCTGATCCCGTCCTCTTGGACCAGAAAGGCTGCCTGTACTCGCCCCAGATTATGGCCGTGCAAACCGGCCAGAAAATCATCGTGAAAAATTCCGACCCCTGCGTTCACAACATCCACACCATGCCCAAGCAAAACCCCGAGTCCAACCAGGTGCAGATGCCCGGCGGCGCGGACCTGACCTTCACGTTTGACAAGCCCGAGCCCTTTTTGAAATTCCAATGCGACGTGCATCCGTGGATGTTTGCCTGGGTCAGCGTGTTTGATCATCCCTATTTCGCCGTCAGCGGCAAGGACGGAAAATTCACCATCAAAAATGTGCCGCCCGGCAAATACACCCTCGAAGCCGCGCACCGCAAACTCGGCACCCAGGACGCCGACATCGAGGTCAAGGCCGATGGCGCGTCCCAGAACTTCACCTTCGAAGTGAAATAAATTTAGCCTCCCCCGGCGACCGCTGCGCCAAAAACCGCAGCGGTCGTTCCGTTTTGGAACATGAACAACAACTTTCGTCCCGCGCTGTTTTGGTTTGCCGTGTTAAACGCGGTCGCCACGTTTCTGCTCATCGGCCTGGGCGGCCTCGTCACCAGCCACGAAGCCGGCATGTCCGTGCCCGACTGGCCCACCAGCTACGGCTACAACATGTTCGCCCTGCCAATCCGGTTCTGGACCGGCGGCGCATTTTTTGAGCACACGCACCGGTTGCTGGCGTCAGCCGTGGGGTTTCTCACCACGGTGCTGGCGCTCTGGCTCTGGCTCAAGGACGCGCGCAAATGGATGCACTGGCTCGGTGTGGCGGCGTTTCTGCTCGTCGTCCTGCAGGGCATCTTGGGCGGGTTGCGGGTGGACCTCCGCATGCCCAGCCTGGGCATCTTTCACGGCGCCATTGCCCAGATATTTTTGGTGCTCGCCTGCTCGCTCGCCCTCTTCACCAGCCGCTGGTGGATCAATTCTGAAACGGAAAAACAAGTGGCCGTTCCGCGCGGATTGCGCAGCCATATCCTTTGGGTGACCGTCCTGATTTTTATCCAGTTGCTCATTGCCGCCACCATGCGCCATCAGCACGCGGGCCTGGCCATTCCTGATTTCCCCCTCGCCTACGGCAAAGTCTGGCCGGATACCAGCGCCGCCGCCGTGGCCAGCTACAATGAGCGCCGTTTTGAAATGCAGGGCGAAAATCCCATCACCGCCTTTCAAGTGGATTTGCAGATGATCCATCGCCTCGTCGCCTACGCCATTTTTCTGGGCGTCGCGGCTGCGGCCATGCTCGCGCGAAAAAAACTGGGCGGGCGCGACCCGCTGGCCAGGCTCGCCTTCGTCTGGTTGGGGCTGCTCACCCTGCAAATCGTCCTCGGCGCCGCCACCATTTGGACCAACAAAGCCGCCGACGTGGCCACGCTCCACGTAATGGTTGGCGCGCTTGCGTTGCTCACCGGGTCCCTCTGGTGCCTCGTGGCCGCCCGCCGCACGCGCCTGGCCGCAACCTCACCCTCCCCGTAGAGCCTTCCGAAAAACACTCAACGCTCAACATTCAAGTCCGAAGGGCCCGATGTTGGGCGTTGAATGTTGAATGTTTCAGCGGCATGGTGATCTCAAAGCGGAGTGCTCGCGGGCACCGTAAACCACGTCCCCGCCACCTCCCCGCGTTTTGCGTGGATGTGTGCGATTATGGTGGCTGATTTAGACATAGTGGATTTACTTGGCTCGACAAATGGAGCGGCGGGCTGTAAAATTCACATACCCGCATTGAGCGGCTGCAATGCGGGTATGTGTTTTTTAAATAGATTCCAATAAATCCATGGACTGGTGTTCCTGTCGGCAATGGAACAAGTTTGCGTAATGCTCGGAAGATACGGCAATTCCAGAAACTCCGCCTTTTCAGACATTGCATGACGTGCAGTCCCGCACCCCCACCTCTCCGTTTCCTCAGTTTGCTCCTGTGCCGCTTTCCCGCCTGGTACAACTTTAGTTTCTCGGGGGAAATGCCCGACTATTGGTGCATACCCATTTTCAGCGCCAAAGGCGCGCCATCCCTCAGCCCAGGGCCATTGCCCTGGGTTGCCATGTCGCCAAACCATGCGGCCTGAAGGGCCGCGATAGGAGCCACGCTTTAAATGTGGCAATCAACTGAAAATTTTAGATGCCCCGGGCAGGTGACGAGTCGGATCCTCACGGTAAAATTATCCGTGTGATGAAAACAAAACGATATTTGAAATGCTCGCGCACCTCCAAGGCATCGCAGGCAGCTCCACAACCCTGCTTGTACACCGGATACAGCCGCCTGGCCTTTGCCGTATCATTTCGCAACCGCCTTTAAAATTTTTTTAACAGTGTTTTACAACCGTTTTACGATCCTTTTACAACCATTTTTACAATGATTTGCCAACGATTTACAATGTTTTACAACCTTTTACATGCTTTTTTAATTTTAAAAAATGAAAGCCAAAAACCGCACGCCGCCCGACAGACCGAAGAGCTGTAACAACCAAGGCGCAAAGCCGCAAAGTTCGGCTGATTTTTCTTCCTTGGTGTCTTGGTTGCTTTGTTGTTCAAATTCCTGCTTTCTCCGTGTCTCCGTGCCTCTGTGGTTCATCCCCAAAAGCCCGTTTCTCCTGCCAAGTCGGGCCAAATCCAGCCTAATCCAACCTCGACAGACGGCGACCACGATAATAAATTCCTGTCACGTTATGGAGACGGGCAGCTCGGTTGGCCGCCCGGTTGCGGCTGTAGCAGGCTGGCTATCGGCGGTGCTCGCCGACCAGGTTGAAATTGCATATCAAACCAGGAGACGCTATGACCGATGAAGCACAACAGGACACGCTCGTAATCCTCAAACCGGATACCTTCTGGCGCGGCTTGGCCGGGCAGGTGGAGGCCCGCCTCCACGCCCTCGGATTAAGTGTGATCGCCGAATGCCGGCTCGCCGGAGGCCAGAATCTACCCTTGGAAAAGTGGAAGGAATTTTATTTGCCGAGCATCGGCAACAAGCCTCCCATTTGGGAAGGCACGTCGAAGTACATGGCCCACGGCCCGGTCAAGGCGATTCGTCTCCGGGGGCCGGACGCGATTCAGAAGGTGCGCAAAGCCATTGGCGCCACACGCCCGTGGCAGGCCGAAAAAGGCACCATCCGCGGTGACTTCTGGCCCGGCGCCGATGCCGCCAACGCCCCGTACCGGCAACAGTTTCAACAGCCGGGCGATGACCAGTTTCTCTTCAACATGATTCACGCCTCGGACTCGGAGCAGAGTTTTGCCAGGGAGGTGCAGTTCTTTCCGAAGCTGAACAACCCAGGTTAGCATTCCTTTATGTCTGCTGTTTTCACCCCCATACCTGGGGCAGGGCGGCTTCCGGGCGTAAAAAAACTCATCGGTTGGCTCGGCGTTTTCGTTCTTTGCACAAGTTTGCGGACAGTTTACGCAGACCAGATAGACGACCTCATCGCCGTGCGGATGCAGGCCCGCCACATCCCCGGCCTTTCGCTCGCCATCGTGCAGGACGGCAAAATCTTCCGGGCCCAAGGCTATGGATTTACGGATAATAACCGCCAGGCTCCGGTGACGCCGGACACGCTGTTTCAAGCGGGTTCCATCAGCAAAGCTGTGGCAGCATTTGGCGCGTTGCATCTCGTGCAGGAAGGCAAGTTGTCCTTGGACGCGGACGTAAACACGGAATTGCAAAGCTGGAAAGTGCCCGAAAACGAGTTCACCAAGGACAACAAAGTCACCCTGCGCCGGATCCTGAGCCACACTGCCGGCCTGACCGTTCATGGATTTCCCGGTTATCCGGTAAGTGGCCCGGTCCCCCCGCTGTTGCAGGTGCTGGATGGCGTCAAGCCGGCGGCCACGGCGGCGATCCGGGTGGATATTCTTCCCGGCAGCCAGTGGCGATATTCCGGCGGCGGTTATACGGTAATGCAGCAAATGATTCTTGATGTCACCCGGGAGCCATTTCCGAAATTCATGAAAGACACCGTGCTGGAACCGCTCGGCATGACCAACAGCACTTATCAGCAGCCGCCTCCGTCCGCGATGGCGGCCGCGACTGCGGCGGGTGTGTTTGGTGATGGTCGCGCGGTCAAGGACCGCTGGCACGTGTATCCGGAAATGGCCGCAGCGGGCTTGTGGACCACCGCCTCCGACCTCGCGCAATTCACCATCGGCGTGCAACAGTCGTTTGCCGGCGAATCCAATCCCGTGCTCTCCCAGGAACTGACGCGCCAGATGTTAACCGTCCAAAATCCGGCCCTGTCGAGCACCGATGGCCTCGGTGTTTTCCGCTCCGGCAACGGAAAGGGGCTTCGTTTCTGGCATGACGGACGCAATGCCGGTTTCGATGCGTTCATGATTGGCTTCCCGAATGTCCGACGAGGTGCGGTCATCATGATCAATGCGAACGACGACACGGGAGCCATCAAAGATATTCTCGGCGCCATCGCCAAAAAATATTGGAGAGCGTCCGCCGGTAATACCACCGCCAACTGAAATGCCACCCTCCGCGCGATTCAGCCTGCTGCCCGCAACTGCCGCCGATGCAACGCCTCTGGCAGCCTTGCACACTGCGGTTGCCCGCCATCTGACAAAGTCTTATGGTCCTGGCCCCTGGTCCTCAGAAACCTCCGAGAAAGGCGTGCTCCAGGCCATGCGCTTGTCCCAGGTGTACGTAGCGCGGCTCGGCGCGGAATTGGTGGGAACTCTCCGGTTGGCCACCCGCAAGCCGTGGGCGATTGACATCCGCTATTTTTCGGCATGCCGGGAGCCACTTTATCTTTTGGGCATGGCAGTTACTCCCGACCACCAACGCCAGGGCATTGGCAGCCGGTGTTTAAGGGAAGTCGAACGGATTGCCAAAGCTTGGCCAGCCGACGCGATTCGGCTTGACGCCTACGACGCAAAGGCCGGCGCGGGCCGCTTTTATTCACGCTGCGGCTGGAAGGAAACAGGCCGCGCCACTTATCACGGCGTGCCGCTGGTTTATTACGAACTTCTGCTTGCGAACGCATGAAAACCACGAGGAACCTCAGACAGTTTTTGGCGACAATCTTGCCTAGCCGGGAGGATTTTTTGCCGGTAACATTTGCCCTCTTCGAGCAGAAACCCTTGTAAAATAAGGGGGAAACCGGCGTGGCACAGTCGTTGCTTAACGCCCTGCGTATGGATGTCAGCCTTTATTCCGCCGCCGCCGCTATGAACGCGACGGAGCGTTGGCAGGATTTGGTGGCCGATAACCTGTCCTCGTCATCCCTCCCGGGTGCGCGGCAGCAGGAAATCAGTTTTTCCTCCGTGCAGGCCGGACTATTGGCCGGTGCCCCGGGCGCGCCCGGCACCAAGTTTGAAATCCCCTTTGCGGGAGCGACCACGAATTTCTCCCAGGGTGAACTCAAGTCCACCGGCGGCGACCTGGATGTAGCGCTCGAAGGACCGGGATTTTTCGGCGTGCAGATGCCGGACGGAACCACGGCGTACACGCGCGATGGCGAGTTTAAAATAAACAGCCAGGGCCGGTTGACCACCAAGCAGGGGTATCCGGTCAACGGCAACGGGGGCTCAATGACTTTTGATCCCCACAACAACCTGCCCATCAATATTTCCGTGGACGGCAAAATCAGCCAGGGGCCGGACATCAAGGGCACCATTGCGGTGACTGAATTTGGCAACCTGAAGGCGCTCAACATGGGCGCCGGCGGCTTTTTCCTCCCCAATGGCGCGGCTGCTCAACCCAAACCCAGCCCCACCACGAGCGTCCGCCAGGGTTTCGTGGAAGGCTCCAACACCTCGCCCACGCTGGCGATGGCCAGCCTCATCACTTCCATGCGCATGTTTGAATCAAACCAGAAGGTCATGACCATGCAAAGCGACCGCATGTCCAGAACCATCACCGACTTGAGCGGCACCAGTTGAACGTAATTTGACCCCGATATACTGAATTATGCTTCGCGCCCTATACTCCGCCGCCTCCGGGATGGAATCCCAGCAGATGAACCTGGACGTCATCTCCAACAACCTCGCCAATGCCAACACGACGGGGTACAAGATGACCAAGCTGGAGTTTCAGGATTTGCTTTACCAAAACACCAAGGAAGCCGGTTCGCAGCAGGGTGGCGGCAATCAGATCCCTTCGAGTCTCCAGATCGGCCAGGGTTCGGTGCCCGTGGCCACCGAGCGCCTGTTCACGCAGGGCGACCTCTCGCAAACGGGCAACAATCTCGATGTGGCGATTCAAGGGCAGGGCTTCTTCGAAGTCCAGATGCCCGACGGCACGCTCGCTTACACCCGCGACGGTTCCTTTAAGACCGATTCCCAAGGCCGCATCGTTACCAACGACGGTTACCCGGTGCAGGGCGGATTTCAGCCCGTGCCCAGCGGCACCACCGGCATCACCATCACCGCCAGCGGCGCGGCCACTTTTACCACGTCCAGCGGCAACACCAATTTCCAAATCCAGCTCGCCCGGTTCACCAACCCCGGCGGCCTCGATGCCATGGGCCACAATCTTTACAAGCAAACCGACGCCTCCGGCACCCCGGAACTTGGCGACCCCGCCCAAAACGGCTTCGGCGAATTGCAGCAGGGTTCGCTCGAACTTTCCAACGTCAGCGTGGTGCAGGAAATGGTCAATCTCATCCTCGCCCAACGCGCGTACGAAGTGAACTCCAAGGCCGTGCAGGCCGCGGATGAAATGATGCAACAGAGCAACAACCTTCAACGTTGATGAAAGGCGAAAAAACATTTCAGTGCGGTTCGAAGCCGCCGATATACCAACTGTCGGCACGGTCGCTCCGCTGGTTGCTCCTGTGGACTTGCCTTGGCGGCGGCTTCACTTCAAATATTCGTGCCGGCGAAGCCCCGTCTCTTCAATTGCTTGCCGTCGCGCCCGTGGGCGGCGACGGCCTTTTTCTGCCCCAGCTATTTTCGTCCACCCTGCCGCTGCCGGTCATCCGCCTGGGCGATGCGCCGGCCTTTGGCAAAAGCCTGATTCTTACACGCGCGCAGATTTGCGACCTCCTGGCTGCAAACGCGCCGGGCGTTGGGACCAACTTCTCCGGTTCCGACGCCATTAAGATTTCCCGCCGCGCCCGCACGCTCGGCGAGTCTGACATTTTGGGCATGCTTACCGCCGCGCTCCAGCATGATTACATCCGGGACAAGGGCCAGCTTGAATTGCGCCTTGCCCAGCCGTGGAACTCGTTGGTGGTGCCGGATGAACCCCTCACGCTCGATATTACCGAATTGCCTTCCATGGGCGTCACGTCCGGATTCATCGTCCGCTTTACCCTGCGCACGGGCACCGAAACGCTCGGTGGTTGGTCCGCAAATCTCAAGGCTTCCGTCTGGCGCGAAGTCTGGGTGGCCAGCGTCCAGCTCAAGCGGGGCGATCCAGTGACCGGAAGTTCCTTTACCCGCGAACGCCGCGATATTCTGAACCTGCATGAGCCGCTGGCAGATTTGGCGGCGGGCGATGAAGCGTTGGAAATCGCGGAGGCCGTGCCCGTGGGGCAGCCGTTGCTGGCTCGCATGGTCAAGGCCCGGACCGTCGTACACCGCGGCCAGCGCGCCGATGCGCTGGTGCAGGAGGGCGCCCTGAGCGTCCGCACCCAGGTGGATATTTTGGATGACGGCGCGCCGGGCGAAACCGTCCATGCCCGCAACGCCATTACCCACCGCGACCTGATTGGCACGGTCCTCAACGACCGGACCATTTTAATTTCCCTATGAATACTCCATGTCTCAAGCAACTTTCGATTGCGCTGTTCGCGCTGCCGCTTTGTTTCCAAACCGTGGGCCACGCCCAGTCGCTCTGGCGCGATGATGTGGTTCGCCCCATGTTCGCGGACAAGCGCGGCTCCAGCGTTGGCGACATCCTGACCATCGTCGTCCAGGAAAACACCACCGCCAGCAAAAACAATGAGACGAAAACAGAAAAGAATTCCGGCCTCACGGCGGCGGTCTCTTCATTCCTGTATCCGGGATTTTTAACTTATAAGAATACCATGCCCGCCGTGCAATACAGCTCTGATCTCAAGCATGACGGCACCGGGGCGATCAACAATTCTGAAACCATTGTGGCGCACGTGGCGGTGAAAATCATGGACGTGCTGCCCAACCACAATCTGGTCATTGAAGGCCGGCGTGAAACGTCCTTCAGCAGCGAGCACCAGACCATCGTCCTCCGCGGCATCGTGCGCCCCGAAGACATTGGGGCCGATAATACGGTGCTGAGCTACAACGTTGCCGATGCCACCATCCAGATTGCCGGCAAAGGCACCGTATCTGACACTCAGCGCAAAGGCTGGTTCACGCAAATCTGGGACAAGGTCAACCCCTTCTGATCATGCCATTGGTTCCCCGCCATTTGAATCCGAAACGCCTCACCGGCATGGCACTATTGTGTCCTGCAACGGTTAAGAAAAGCACTCAACCGTCGAGCTTTATCCGCGGAGGAACAACGTTATCCACTAAGCCGGATATCAATCCATGCGACGTGGGATTGCGGAGCCTAAATGTTGGATGTTTCAAAATAGTTTGGTTGGCCGTGCTGCTGGTGGTAGGGCTCAACGTCTCCGCGGGTGGCGTCCGCCTGCGCGATATCGTGATGATTTCCGGCGCGCGGGACAACCAACTGGTCGGCTATGGCCTCGTGGCCGGGCTCGCGGGTGACGGCGACAAGGACCAAACTTATGACAAGCAAACCGTGGCCAACATGCTCATGCGCTACGGCGTCAATATTCCCGCGGCCACACTTTCGGAAAAGAACATCGCGGTCGTCATGGTCACAGCGGACATCCCGCCGTTCCTTAAAAATGGCGCACGGATTGACGTGACCGTCGCTTCCATGGGCGATGCCAAGTCCCTCACCGGCGGCGTCCTGCTCCAAACGCCGCTGCTCGGCGCGGATGGAAAAGTTTATGCCGTGGCGCAGGGCCCGCTGGTGCTCGGCGGCTTCTCGGCTGGCGAAGGTGGCGCGGGCGGCGCGACGGTGACCAAGAATCATCCGACCACCGCACAAATCATCAATGGCGCACTGGTGGAACGGGAAATTCCCACGCAGTTTGTGCATGACCATGCCGTGGAACTGCTGCTGCGCGATCCCAGTTTTAATTCCGCCGCCACCATGGCCGCAGCCATCAACGACGTTTTCACCAACTCCGCCCATGCCTTGGATTCCACCACCGTGCATGTGCAGATTCCGGCGGAGGCAGAGGCTTCTCCCGTGGAATTCATCGCCCGTTTGAACATGATTGAAATCACGCCGGACACACCGGCGCGCATTATCATCAACGAACGCACCGGCACCATAGTTGCCACGGCGGCCATTCACATCTCCAGTTGCGCCGTGGCCAGCGGCAACATCACCATCAATGTCACACAATCGCTGGACGTCTCGCAGCCCGGGGCGTTTGGCGGAGGTTCAACAGCGGTTACCCCCCGTACGGACACCAGTGTCACCGAAAGCAAGTCGAGCATGGTGGCCTTGCAGGAATTGCCCACGGTGGAGAAGGTGGCGGCCGCCTTGAATGCCCTGGGCGCCACGCCCCGCGACATGATGTCCATTTTCCAAGCCATGAAACAGGCCGGCGCATTGCAGGCCGAACTCATCACGCGCTAATGCAAGTCTCCGCCCTCCAACCAAAAATTGACGCCAGCCACGTGGCGCTGGAATCGCTTGCGGGCGACAAGGCCTTGACCAAGGACCAGAAAATCGGCGAGGCCAGCCGGCAATTCGAGGCGATCCTGCTGCGCCAATTCCTGGCCGAGTCGCAAAAACCCATGATAAAATCCGAGTTTACCGATGATTCCAATACTGCCGGAATCTATCAGGACATGGTTACCAACCAGCTGGCGGACAGCCTGTCGCGCGGCGGCGGCATCGGCCTGGCAAAAACATTTGAGCGCCAGTTGACGCCTCACACGGCACATCACAGCCTGGCAGCCAATCCGCAGACGAACCATCCCGCCGGGCAGGTTTCCAAAACGGACGCGTTATTGATCTCCAAACCGGCCGGGCATGGCCAGACCGGGCCGCACCGCGGGCCGAATCCATTTTCCCATACATGAAAGAACTTTTGTCCAACCTCATCGAGGCGCTCCGCGAGGAGCTGAAGCAATACGGCGAAATGCTGGCGTTGCTCGACCAGCAACAGCAATTGGTTTCGCACCGCCAGGTGGCCGATCTGCCCGACAACGTCAACTCCGTCAACGCGCAGGCTGGCGTCATCGCCGCCGCGCGCCAGGAACGCGAACAGCGGCAGCGGCATCTCGCGCGGCTGCTGGATTTGCCGGAGACAGCCGCGTTTACGGATTTGATCCCGCTCCTGCCGGCCGATTACCGCCCGCTGGTGGACGCCCTCGTGTGTGAGAACAATGAGCTGCTCATCCGGGTGCAGAAACGCGCGCGGCAGAATCATCTTTTGTTGAGCCATTGCGTCGAGCTGATGCAGCAGTTGATCAACTCGATTTTCCCGGGCATGAGCCCCACGACTTACAATGGCCATGGCCACATGTCGTCGGCGGCGGTCCTGGCGCAGCCGCTTTACCAAGCCGTCGGTTAAAACCTGATTTATGCTCGGACTATTTGGCACCTTAAACATGGCTTCCCGGTCGCTGCAAGCGCAGATGACCGGTATTGAAGTGACCGGACAAAACCTGGCGAACATCAACACGACGGGTTATTCGCGGCAGCGCGTGCAGATCAGCGCCAGCCCGGACGTGCAGACACCCATCGGGCCCGAAGGCACCGGCGCCGACGCGACGAGCATCCAGCAAATTGTCAGCACCGTGCTGAACAGCCAGATCCAGTCGCAGAACAGCACCAGCGGGTATTGGAACGGCCAGCAGACCGCGCTGCAAACCGCCCAGAACGGACTCGATGAATTTCTCAACGGCTCCGGGGCGGCGAGCGGCACGAGTTCCGCCACCGCGGGCACGACGGATTCCGGTTTGAGCGGCCAGTTGAGCGCGCTGTTCAATGCCTTCCAAACCGTGGCCACCTCGCCCGCCTCGGTGCCGGCGCGCCAGGCGTTGATTGGACAGGCGCAAACCGTCGCCGCTTCGTTTAACACCATCAACAGCCAGCTCAGCAGCTTGAACACTTCGCTCAATTCTACTCTGAGCACCGGAGTGTCGTCTGCCAACCAGTTGCTCACGCAAATCGCCACCTTGAACTCCCAGATTGCCACCGCCAAGCAGAGCGGCGGCAACGCCAACGATCTGAGCGACGAACGCGAACAGGATTTGGAAAACCTGTCGCAATTGACAAACATCACCACCAGCACCGGCAGTAATGGCGTGGTCAACGTGACCATCGGCGGGCAGACGCTCGTGTCCGGCAACACGGTGAGCGACACCTTGCAGACGTACGACCCGGGCAACGGCAATTTGCTGGTGCAAACCGCGAAGGGCGGCGTGAACCTCACGCTCACCGGCGGTTCCATGCAGGGCACCATTGATGCGCGCGACGGCACGCTCGCCACGCTGCAAAGCAACATCAACACGCTGGCCAGCACGCTCATCACCCAGGTCAACACCATCAGCAGCGGCGGTTATGGTCTGACCGGCACCACCGGCAACAATTTTTTCAGCGGCTCAGACGCGGGCACCATCACGGTAAACCCGACACTCGTGGGCAATCCCTCGTTGGTGCAAGCCTCGGCCAGCGCCACCGCCCCGGACGACAATACCGTGGCCACGCAACTCGCCCAGCTCGCCACCGCGACGCAGAGCGGCTTGAACAACCAGACTATCAACGATTCGTATGATTCCACGGTGGCCAGCCTGGGCCAGGCGCTGGACAACGCCAACACCGAGGTCACCAACCAGGGCGCGGTGAGCAACATGCTCTCTACCCAGCTCGGTTCCATCAGCGGTGTGAACGTGGACGAGGAAATGACCAACATGATGACCTACCAAAGGGCTTATGAAGCATCGGCGCAACTGGTCACCACGGTGAACACGTTGCTCGGTGACACCCTGGCCATGAAGAACTCCTGATATTATGAAACGATGCTGCCGTACATGCCGGAGGGGCGCAAGCGTTCCGCGAACGTTTTTCAAAATCACCGGCGTTCCCGGGACCAGCAAAGCACCGGCAAGCTGCCTGTTACACTAAGATATTTATGCGCGTCGCCACCAATGCCTACACGGATTCCATGTTGAATCAGTTCAACAACCTGGCCTCCCGCCAATATACCCTGCAGAACCAGGCTTCGACCGGGCTGTCGGTACAGGCCCCGTCAGACAATCCGCTGGCCATGCAGAGCACCCTGGGTTATCTGGCCGACAACGCCACCCAGCAGCAATACAGCACAACCATTTCCACCTTGCAATCGCGCGCCACGTCCATTGACAGCGTGTTGCAGTCGCTCCAGACCATTTCCAGCCGCGCCGGCGAAATAGCCACATCCGCGGGCGACGTAACCAACGGGCAATCGGGCCTGAACAATTACGCTGACGAGGTCAACCAATTGATCAATCAAGTGGTCTCGGCGGCCAACACCAAGGACCCTTCGACCGGGCAATATTTGTTTGGCGGCACTGCCTCGAGTACCGCTCCCTTCACCACCACGACCGATGCCAACGGCGATGTGACCGCCGTCACCTATAACGGCAACAGCAGCGTCAACCAGTCGCAGATTGGCACCAACCTCACGACTTCGGTGGACATTCCCGGCGCCAACAGCGGCACCGGCGGCGCGCGCGGCTTGATTACGGATCAGCAGTCCGGTGCGGACTTTATCAACCACCTGATTACGTTGCGCAACGACCTGCAGGCGGGCAATACGACCGCCATTTCCAGCACCGACGCCGGGAATTTGCAGAAAGACGAGAATAACATCTCCTACCAGGTGGCGAACAACGGCGTGCAGCAAAACCAGTTGACCGCCGCCGCGACCTTTGCCACGAACAGTACCCAGTCGCTGAACCAGATGATTTCCAATACTTCCGGCGCCGACCTGATCAATACCATGACGGAGTTAAACCAGGCGCAAACGGCGTACCAAGCCGCTCTCGAAAGCGGTTCCAAGATCATGAGTCTCTCGCTCTTGAACTATATGCCCACGTAAGCCGTCTAAGTCGTTTGCTTGCGCATTCAATCGAATAGTTAGGACCAAAAAATCAGATCGCGTCCCTGCGCGGTCGTGATTTAATCTCATTTGATCAGAACGTCCTGCCCGCACGAACACCCGCGGCGCGCGGCGTTCACGCCGCTTCAACATCCTAACCGCTTGGTGTGTTCAAGCAGATTTCGCAAATTTCTACAATCGGTTGCAGCAGCAATGTTTCCAAACGCGTGCGGTTCACCGCGTGGCGAAATTCAAAAATTCACACCGGCGATGGTTGACAATTTGAAGGGGATGAAATAAACCGTTTGTATGGCGACTGGGAATAACTGGAAATGTCGGACGACCCGCTGTTAGGTTCGTATATGCGCTACTTTACATATATCGCGGAGCAAGTGTTCAGAACCTCTGCAAATGGTGAGCGTGCGCGATGTAATATGACAACCGCACGCATTCGATATTTCGCGGCAGCTTGCGTGATTCTTCTGGTGATCGCAGTTCAATATTGGCGATTCTTCATTGGCCCAGGACAGATGGTTGAAGCAATCCAGCACGGGGATGTTCGGAGTATTAGCAACCTTACACGATTGACTATAAATCCCAACTCGGACGCCTTTCTGGTCGGAGGGTTCATGCATTGTGCTGCGGCAAGTGGGCAAACACAGTCAATGGCCCGACTGCGGGACTTGGGTGCGAGCGTAAACAGGCTGGATGGCTATGGTGCTACACCGCTGCATGTAGCGGTCCATTCGCACCGGATTGAATCGCTGCGTTGGCTTTTGGCGAATGGTGTAGACGTTTCTATTAAGGACCGAGACGGACATACTGCTGCCGACTACATCCAAACCGACGTTCCAGTACAGGAGCAAGAGATTTTTGTATTGGAATTTAAGAATGCGTCAAACAAATTACTGCCGCCAACGAGGGGTAGTCGTTTCTTATCCCGCTCCTACGGAGCTTGAGATGGCATGGTGTCGCGTCTCTACAAATATGCCGACCCGAACTGGGCTGCGGCTCAGCGTACCGCCGGAACATAACCCGATGTCCGGGGTTCATACGTTATGAAAACATCACATATCATTGTTTTCGGTCTTCTGCTGGCTGGGTGTGCGAGCGTGCACCACGCCGCGTGGCTTAACGGAGAGCAGGCCGGGGCCGCAGCCATGCAACTGGCCAATAGCAAGGCGTTCACGCTTTATCACCGCCAGCCGTTTATTGATGGACCGGCTGCGCAGCGGGTGGCCGGTCATTGGTTTTGGCGCGTCCGGCAGGGATACGGGCAAGGTGACATTGAGGCCACCGTTGAACTGGCGATGGATGGTTCCACCAACAGCGTTCAACTCCAATTATTTGACAGCCGGGAACTATTGTTGTATCGGCA
>Ga0302320_10009668_pt1 | contig 20672 bp, 15 predicted proteins | sample Bog_T0_3_FD_202130 | JGI IMG/M metagenome (GOLD analysis project Ga0302320, IMG submission 202130) | Peat permafrost microbial communities from Stordalen Mire near Abisko, Sweden - Bog_T0_3 | ecosystem: Environmental > Terrestrial > Soil > Wetlands > Peat | place: Sweden: Abisko, Stordalen Mire...
GCTGGTCATACAATCCATCGCATGCAGCGCTTTTTTCTGGCCCTGTTATCGAAAGATCATTAGTTCCGATTCGCTACGCGCAGTTTGTTGCCTGGCTGTGGCTGCGACTATACCTGCCGGGCAAGAAATGATGGCTGCCGTTTGCAATCTTCAGTGGTACCTGGCTGTTTTTTCGCTCTTGTTGCTCGTTGCCGCGGGCAAAGAGATTTGGCTGACGATCATCCAGGTCTGTATCGCGCTCACGGCGCCGGTCACGCTTCTCTTGACGCCCATGCTGCTCTGGCAATTGAAGAACAACGAGGGTCGTTTGAAGTTACGTCCGGGCATTCACTTGATGGCCTTGTTCATACAGGCGGCCGTCATGCGCCATGCCGCTATGGAACCGAAACCGCCTTTGCACTTTAATTCCCTTTTCGTCGCAACTTTGAGCGGCGGGCTTTCCCGGTGCGTACTCAGTCCCTTGATCGGCACCGGTTTCTTGACAGAAGGTTGGGATGTTGCGCTGGTCGCAAGACTGGCGTTGGCGCTACTCGGCGGAGCGGTGCTTGTGACCTTATTGGCCCTCAAATCTTACGGCTCGCCGCAGATGAAGTGGCTGCTGAGTGCGTTGTACGTAGGAGTTGGCTCTCTGCTGGCGGCCCTGTGGGGACGAAATCTGGAGCCAAACTTCTTGACCATGGACGGGGTCAGACACAGCCAAGGGGAGCGCTACTTCTTGGTGGGTGCTTGTATGTTTATCTTCTGTTTGGCGCTGGCGCTTGAGATGTTGATACGCTGGCCGAAGCCGGGTGTTTCGGCGGTTGTCCTGGCTGCGATACTCGCGCTGGGAACGACCCGGAATTTTGCCGTCAAACCATTTGTCGATCTGGAATGGAAGAAGAACGCAGCCAGAATTGAAGAATGGGAAGCGAAGAAAGCAGCGCCGCTCGTAGTTCCGATCAACCCAAATATGACCTTTACTTTGGACTCGACTACTGGGGCCTTTTGAGCCACTTCACGCTCACCGGCTCCATGTTCTGACAGCGAATTGTGTCGTCTACGCCCGAACTAATATCCGCACAAGCGTTCTCGCGGGCGCCACGCATGGCAAACTCTTCGCTCTTGGCATTCACCGTTTTACACGCCGTCTGCCCGTTAAACGCCATGCAGATTTCGACCTTGTATCTCGGTCCGTGGATTGTCGAATAAGCCAGGAGTGCCGCGAACCCAACTACGAAGAGCGCAATGACAAGTCCGATTTTGTTCTTCAGAGCGCGCCCTCTTGAAAATAGTTGCCCATGGCGCGGAATTTTGCGTAACGTTCTTTGACCAAAATTTCCGGAGACTGCGTCGACAGCTCAGACATTGCTTCATGGAGCGTTGCGCGTAACGCATTGGCCGCCGCCGCCGGGTCCAGATGCGCCCCACCGGGAGGCTCGGCGACAATGCCGTCAATCAAACCAATTTCCAGCAGATCCGCCGCCGTCATTTTCAGCGCGAACGACGCTTCCGGCGCTTTGGTCGCGTCGCGGTAGATAATCGCCGCGCAGCTCTCCGGAGAAATCACGCTGTAGTAGGCGTTTTCGAGCATATACACCCGATTGGCCACGCCAATGCCGAGCGCGCCGCCGCTACCGCCTTCGCCGATCACCACACTCACAATCGGCACGCGCAAACGCGACATCTCGCGCAAATTGTAGGCAATCGCTTCCGCCTGCCCACGTTCTTCCGCGTCAATGCCGGGATAGGCTCCTGGTGTATCGATCAACGTGATAATCGGCCGGTTGAACTTCTCGGCCAGTTGCATGACGCGCATGGCCTTGCGATAGCCTTCGGGCTTGGGCATGCCAAAATTCCGCAACAGCTTTTCTTTGGTGTCGCGCCCTTTTTGCTGCCCCACCACCATCACCGGATTGCCGTCTAAGAGCGCCATGCCCGCTAGGATCGATTTGTCGTCGCCGAAGAAGCGATCACCGTGAATCTCGGAAAACCTTGTGAAGATGGCTTGAATATAATCGCGCGCGTGCGGGCGCTTCGATTCGCGCGCCAGTTTTACGCGTTGCCAACTCTGCGCAATACGCGGATCTTTTGGTGGCGCCGGCGGGGGAGGCGCAGGTGTTTGGTCGTCAGCAGACATTCGGTCGTCAGCCACTAGGTTATCTTGCCAGCACTTCCAAAGATTCAGGTCCGCAGATTTTTTCGAGTTCCGCGCGGAATTCGCGGTCGGGCCGCACCTTGTTCTTGACGTCCATCACCACTGAAAAATCACGCGGTTTTTCGAGCCGCAGCCGCACTTCCGTCGATCCCAGCTTGCGCCCAAACAGCTCATTCAGTGCATCGGCTTTCGCCAGCGCCGCTTCGTCTTTGAGCCACACGCGAATAGATATCAGCGACGGCAAATCGACCCGCGCTTCGTCCAGTTTCACCATTTCCTGGATCGACAATTTCGGCGGAGCGCCTTCTTCCGTCAGTATTGAGGCGCGAAGAAACACCGCCCCATCCTCCTTGATGGCGCCAAGCAACTCTTCATAACGGTTGGCAAACACCATGGCGTCTACGGTTCCGCGTCCATCGTCCAGCTTCATCGCCGCCCAATATTTGCCCTCGCGATTCGTTTTGCGTTGAATCCCCGTCAGCAAGCCGCACATGGCAACGGGTGTGCCCTTCTCCAAGTCCTCTATCTTGTCGGTGAAGTGGGTGGCCAAATCTGTCACCTTGTCTTTGAACCGGTCTAACGGATGCCCGGAGACATAGATGCCCAACACTTCCTTCTCACCGGCGAGTTTCTGCTCCATGGTCCAATCGGGCAATTTCTCCAGCGGCTCGTCGTATTCGACCTCTTGGATCGATCCGAACATGCCAATTTGCGCCGAGTCTCGCTCCCGCGCTACCTTCAAACCAGATTCGATGGCCTTATCGATAGCTTCAGTCAACTGCGCGCGATTGGCGCCTGTTGAATCCAGCGCGCCCGCTTTTACCAAGCTTTCGATGACGCGCCGATTGACGTTGCCCAGATTGATTCGATCACAGAACTTATAGAGCGATCCAAATACTCCTTTTTCTTCGCGCGCTTTCACGATCGCTTCCACTGCGCCTTGGCCTACATTCTTGACCGCGCCCATACCAAAGCGAATCGCCTCACCTGCCGGCGTGAAGTTCAAATCGCTATGGTTTACATCGGGCGGGAGGACTTGCAAACCGATTTCCTTACACTCGTTGATGTACTTAACAATTTTGTCCGTGTTGCCCGATTCCGACGTCAGCAGCGCCGACATAAACTCAACCGCGTAATGCGTCTTGAGATACGCCGTGACGTACGCCAGGTATGCATAAGCCAGCGAATGTGATTTATTGAACCCATAGCCGGCAAACTGCTCCATCAAATCGAAGATTTTGGCGACCTTCTTTGCCGGTAAGCCCCGGGCCGTGGCGCCGGTGACAAAGCGCTCGCGCTGCTTGGCCATCTCTTCCGCTTTTTTCTTGCCCATGGCACGGCGCAGCAAGTCGGCATCGCCGAGCGAATAGCCGGCAAGCGAGTTTGAGATCTGCATCACCTGCTCTTGATAGAGGATGACGCCGTAGGTTTCCGACAAGATGGGTTCTAACTCGGGCACGTCATACACCACCGGTTTGCGGCCGTGTTTGCGGTCGATGAAATCGGGAATCATGCCGCCTTGAATCGGACCCGGGCGATAGAGCGCGTTGAGTGCGCACAAATCTTCGATGCGGTCGGGCTGGTAGCGCCGCAATACGTCTTGCATGCCGGGGGATTCAAACTGGAAAACGCCGCTGGTGAAGCCAGTGGAGAAGATTTTCTGGTAGGTCAGCTTGTCGTCAAGCGGCAGTTCGTCCACGACAATCGTTATGCCGCGATATTTCTTGATCAGCTTCATGGCCTCTTCGATAATCGTCAGCGTCGTGAGGCCCAAAAAGTCCATCTTCAACAGGCCGAGCTTTTCGAGGCCGACCATGTCATACTGCGTCACAATTTCCTGTTTATTTGTGACGTAGAGCGGCACAAGTTCGCGCAGCGGCACCGACGAAATCACCACACCCGCCGCGTGCATGCCCGCATTGCGGCACACGCCTTCGAGCTTCATGCTGATATCGAGCACCTCTTTCACGCGCGGCTCTTTCGAAGCTACCGATTTCAGCTCCGGATCTTCAATCGCCTGTTCCAACTTGATGTTGAGGGTTTTGGGGACCAGCTTCGAGATACGGTCCACTTCCGCAAAGGTCATGTCCAGCACGCGCCCGACGTCTTTAATGGCTGCCTTAGCCGCTAGCGTGCCGAATGTGATGATCTGGGCCACCTGCTCGCGCCCGTACTTCTCCGTCACATACTGGATCACTTCGCCGCGCCGGTTGGTGCAGAAATCAACGTCGATATCGGGCATGCTGACACGTTCCGGATTCAAGAAGCGCTCAAAGAGCAACCCATATTGGAGCGGATCGACATCGGTAATCTCCATCGCGTAGCAGACCAGGCTACCGGCGGCCGAGCCACGGCCCGGTCCTACGGGAATGCCTTTTTGCTTCGAAAAACGGATAAAATCCCAAACAATCAGCAGGTAACCGGGGAACTTCATCTGCTGAATCGTATTAATTTCGAAATTGAGGCGCGCTTCGTATTCGGCGATACTGTGCTTCAGGCGGCCCTGCTGAAACAATGCTTCCAAGCGGGGCCGGCGCTTTTCAAAACCGTCGCGCGCCACATAGGCGAAGAAGCTATCGAGGGTTTGACCGGCTGGCACATCGAAACGCGGGAACGGATCATCCACGGGCTTTAGGGCCACGTGGCACCTTTGCGCGATATCCCAAGTGATATCGAGCGCATGTTCCACTTCGCGGAATAATTTCAGCATCTCAGCGCGCGATTTAACGAAAAACTCAGGCGTGGAAAACCGCATGCGGTTCTCGTCTTTCATCGTCTTGCCGGTTTGGATACACAGCAGAATCTCGTGCGCGCGGACGTCGTCGTATTCCAGGTAATGCGCGTCGTTCGTAGCCACCAGCGGAATGCCCGTATCTTTCGAAAGCCGGCAGACGCCCGGCATCACAATCTTGTCTTGATCGAGCCCATGGTCTTGCAGTTCCAGGAAGAAATTGTTTTTCCCGAACATGTCGTGATATTCGTTTGAGAGACGCAGCGCCTCATGGTACTTATCCGCGACCAGCGCTTCGTTCACGTCGCCGCGCAAGCACGCCGAAAGAGCGATCAAGCCCTTGGAGTGCCGCGCCAGCAGATCTTTATCGACGCGCGGCTTATAGTAGAAGCCCTCTAGCGAGCCCGTGGATACCAGGTTGATGAGATTCTTGTACCCTTCCTGGGTTTCGGCTAGCAGCACCAGGTGGTTGTAGCGGTCGGTATCGCTTCTCGTTTTATGCCCCTGCTGCGAAACGTAGACTTCGCAGCCAATCACCGGCTGGATACCGTGCGCCTTCGCTTCGGTGTAAAACTCGACTGCGCCGAAAAGATTGCCATGATCCGTCATCGCGAGAGCGGGCATTTTTTGCCGCTCGGCGATCGTCATCAGCTTCTTAATGTCGCAGGCGCCGTCCAGCAGCGAATAATCGGTATGGCAGTGCAGGTGAACGAAGGGGCGTTCGGGCATCAGGTTCTCACTTCCTTGTGGCCCGGGGGAGGCGCTTCTTGTTATATTGTCTCTCAACGGCGCGGCAGCTTCGCGAAACTTTCGTCCTTTGGGTAACGATTCCTCGTACGATAGCCAGCAAGTAACCCAAAGTTAATCGCCCTGTAACAGCACTTAGCTAACTTAGATAAGGTTTCGGGATTCTCACGCCGAGAAGTCTCCGCCTAAACAAAGCTAACTATGAGGTCAATTTCTAAGGAGCGTATGAACAGAAGAATCATTCTGAGCGTCCTCTGTCTAGCCGGTTTGAGCGCGCCAGCCTGGTGCGCCGATCCCCAAACACCGGCAGCCAGCGAACAAACAACTGGGGCAACAGCCGCCGATCTTGAGGCGCTGAAGCAAAAGATTGCCGCACAGCAAGAGCAGATCAAGAAACTGCAGGCGGCCATGGACGAACAGCAGAAGCTGTTGGAGCAGTCGCTGCAGAATATGCAAGCGGAAGCCGCTAGAACCACGACAAAGAATGGCACGCCCGTTGTGGAGGCATCCACCTCCACGCAGGGTGGCCCCGTTAGACTCGTTCCCGCGCTTTCCGGCGGACCGAACTCACGAGCCTACGCGGGCCAACCCTCGGGGAACGCCCAGAATCCGTGCGAATCGGACGATGCTTCACCGACCTATATCCGCATTGGCAACGTCTGCGTGGTGCCGATCGGATTTATGGACTTGACGGGTGTGTGGCGCAACGTCAATGCTGGTTCGAGCATCGGAACGAACTTCGGCAGTATCCCACTGAACAGCAACATCAACGCAAAAAACTCCGAGTTTCGTTTCAGCCCCCAGAACTCGCGCATCGGCTTCCGCATTGATGGCGATTGGAAGGGCACGCATTTCATCGGCTACAACGAATTTGACTTTTTGGGTACCAGCGGCGCCACGAACCTCACGGTTACCAATGGCGCGTTCGTCCCGCGCCTGCGCCTGTTCTGGGTTGACGTCAGAAAAGGCAAGATCGAGTTTTTAGGCGGACAAAGCTGGAGCATGCTGACGCCGAACCGTAGCGGCATCTCAGCATTGCCGAGCGATATCTTCTACTCGCAGGTGATGGACGTTAACTATATGGCGGGCTTAACATGGACCCGTCAGCCTGGCGTGCGCGTGCTGGTTCACCCAAGCGAGAAGGTGACCTTCGGCGTCTCGTTTGAAAATCCGGATCAATACATGGGCGGTGCGAATGGCAGCAGTGCTGCTCTGTTACCCACTGCGCTGGGCGCCCTTGCGACGACACAACTCGACAACGGCGGCAGCATTTCGGGTACGAGCACCGTTCTCTCAACTCCAACCGTGATGCCGGACATTATCGCGAAGGTTGCCTTTGACCCAAGCTCTCGATTCCACTTCGAAGTGGCCGGCATCACCAGCCAATTCAAGGTCTTCAATAACGCCACGACCGGGCCGGGTATCAATCAGCATTACAGCACGACCGGTGCTGGTCTTCAGGTTGGGCTGAACGGCGCAATCACGAGGAATTTCCGCTTGATCACCACCAACTTCTGGGATGACGGTGAAGGCCGCTATCTCTTTGGTCAGGCACCGGATGTGATCCTGCGCGCGAACGGAGCGCTGAGCGCTGTTCATTCCGCGGGCACGGTGGACGGTTTCGAGGCCACGATGAAGAACACCTTGTTGTTTGGCTACTACGGCGGGATTTACATCGGCCGTGATATTGCCTTGGACGCCAACGGAACGTCTCTCGTCGGTTACGGCTATAAAGGCTCGTCGCAAAACCGCGACATTCAGGAGATCACGTTCGGCTTTAACCAAACCATGTGGAAGAATCCGCGTTACGGGGCGCTCAGCCTGATTGGCCAATATGAATGGGCTGACCGTTCGTTGTGGTATTGGACGACTGCCATTGCGGGCGGCAAAGGCGCGCACGACAACACGATCTACATGGACGTTCGTTACACGTTGCCGGGTTCGATGCCCAAATTCTAAGAGCTGCGGTTGAAAAACCCTGGGACAGAAAGCCAACCGATTGCCAGCCTGCAGAATTGACGTGCGAGTTTGTCCCAGGGTTTTGGGTTCGATGCCAAAGTTCTAAGAAACTACAAATTAGTAGTGTGTGGTTGAGCGCTGACTTCTCAGGTCAGCGCTCTTTTTTCGTCTCTTGCATGATGGAGTTATGGAAACAACAGTCCGGTTTCTCGATGGCGTTCGATTTGAGGCCGAATCGAGGGGCTTGAAGGTCGTTAGCGACCAACCTGCCGAGAATGGCGGCCAAAATACGGGCATGACGCCGCCGGAATTCCTGCTCGCCGCCATAGGCTCCTGTATGGGCTATTATGCGCTGCAATACTTGAGGACGCGCCAGTTGAGCACCGAAGGACTTACGGTGAAGGTGGAGGCGGGTAAAGCGCAGCAGCCTGCGCGCATGGATAACTTTCGCATTCTGATTGATGTGGCTGGGTTAGACGATCCACGTCACCGCGAGGGGGTTGTGCGGGCGGCGAAGAATTGTTTGATTCACAATACGCTCCTGCATGCGCCAGCGATCGAGATTGTGCTGGCGTCCAAATAGGCAAAACGCCGAGACGAGTCTTGGTACAAGTATGGGCTGCAATGCAGCCCTCGGCGCGGCAGACAAGAGTGTCTGCACCACCACAGCAAATGGAAAAGGGGCGAGGACATAACGTCCTTGCCCCTTTTTTGTGCTGAAGAAGGTTCTAGAAGGTTACGCGACCGGTGAGGACGGCGAGCCGGCCCGAAACGGAAGCGCCTTGGCCCGTGCCGTAAATGCTGGTGGGCGGACCAAGAGTGGTGGTGATTTTACCGAAAGATCCGGACGAGATCGATCCAGACGGGTTGGCAAAGTTGGCGTGATTGAGAGCGTTGTAAGCCTGAATACCCAAAGTAAAGGTCACTTTCTCTTTGATATGGAAGTTGCGCGAGACCTGGCCGTCCATGTCGAAGTAGCCCGGACCACGGAAACTGTTGGGCGCGATGTTACCCCAATTGTTTTGGATCGGAGTGCCTACGCCTGAAGTACCGATGTAGGTTTCGAACTCACTGGTATTCAAACACGCGGAGTTGACCGCCACTTTTCCGCAGTTCGAGCCCACAGCGCTGGGCGTAAGAAGATAGGCCAGCGGCGTCAGCACAGTGGTGGCCGTGTTGATTTGAGCCGGGATCTTGCTATCGGTGACGCTAAAGGGCGCGCCACTGTAGAGGTAGAGTTTGGTGCCGAAAGTCCAGTTGCTAGCGAAGGCGTTCACCATGCGATTGGAGAACTTATGCGGTTGGACCCACAACAGATCGCCTGCTACCTGGTGGCGGACATCAAAGCCCAAACTGCCGTAGCCGGAGTTGATGTTGTAGGGATTCTCAAAGGCAACCGTTCCGAGATCGTGGCTCCAGGTGTAGTGGATCTGCCCGGTCAGGCCGTAAGCGAACGTGTGCCGGTATTGAATCGTCAGGGCGTTGTAATTGCTGACGCCGTTGTTGTAATACTGAGTCACCGTAGCGAAACGCGAATCGGGCGCCACTGTGGGAAGGCCGCCGAAGCCGCCGCCGTACAAGCCGGTACCACTCTTGACGCTTGTGGTGACAGCGGTGTAGGAGTTGGCGTTTACGGTTTCAGCCAAGTTGTAGCCGTGGTTACCGGTATAGGTAGCAACGAAGACACCATGGGGGGAAACCTGCTGCTCGATTTCGAAGTTCCACTCTATGTCTTTCGGCGCTTTGTAAGTGGCCGGGCTTGAAGTGATGCTGGGGGTGCTGAACGAGGCGGGGGCAATGGCCGCCCGGATCTGCGCGAGCGTTAAGCCCGAGGCGAAACCGCTAAAGAATGCGTTGGCGGACGATTGTGCGGTAGCAGCCGCACTGGTCGGATCGGTAGCTAGACCGATATTTCCGGCCGTGAGCGATCCCGGTGCGAACTTGTTAGGAATCTGGTTGGCGAAAGTCCCTGCCAAGCCGTCGGTGTAGTTTGTGGAGAAGAGACCGACTCCGCCGCGAATCACGGTCTTACCGTGACCGAATGGCTTCCAGGCAATGCCGAGACGCGGTTGAACGATAACAGACTCCGCATTGTAGAAGAGATTGGATTTGTCGATAATGCTGGTGCTATAGGGGACACTCGCGCCCCCCGAGTAAGTCGACGCATTGAAGGGCACGTTTGTGAGCGCAAAGCAGCTTTCGTTACAGGTCGGATTGATGTCCTTTTCGAAGCGAACGCCGTAAGTGAGTTTTAGATTTCTGGTAACGGCCCATTCGTCGGAAGCATAAAAGTCAATGGAGGGAATGCGGAAATGGAGCGCGCCGTATTTCGGATATGACTGTGTGAAAGTGCTTCCAAGGCCGGTGCCGCTGGAGTTGAGCACGCCATTCGCATAATCCGCCATATCATTTAGATTGTAAGATCCAATGAAGGCGCTCTGCGCGATGCTGCTGTAGGTGTATTTGTCGTAGCGGAAGGCAAAGCCCGCTTTTAGTTCGTGGGTGCCTTTGCTCCACGTCAAATCATCACTGAACTGAATGTGTCCGATGTTTCGGCCAGCCGGATATCCGTAGGGATAGGTGGCGCCACCGATGGTGGGGTAGCCGCTGCCGCAGGAATTACAGCCGCCGTCGGCCAGAGCGATCGCCTCCGGCATCAATGCGGTGGTCTTTGAAAAGTCCGCCACACCGAAGAGAGCGGAATACCATAGCACCGAGCCCACGAAATTATTGACCAGCGTGGGATTGATCACCCACGTGTGATTCATGCTCCCCTGATATTGCGGCTGGCTGCTTTGCGCATTGAAAGCCGGATTGATGGGGCTAGTACCGGTGGCCTGAAGGCCGGCGTCATGGTTGAAGCGAAAGAATATTTTCTGACTATTGGTCAGGTTGTAATCCGCGCGAATGGTGTAGAGTTTTTCGGTGTTGAGCTGGGTATTATTCGTACCCACCGCCACTGAGCAAGGAGTGTTGACGCCGAAAATGCCGCCGGTTCCGGTGGGTGTGTTGGTGAATGTACCCGTTCCGCAACCCAGGTGATTATGGCTGTCCTGAAGGAGGCCGGTACCGTTTGTTACGGGAACCGCGCGGCTGATGGCAGGAGAGGTGTTAATCAAGCTGAACATGTCTTTATACAGCGGGAGTTCGGCCGCCGGCACGTGCGCCAGTGCATATGCTTCTAGTTGCGGAGAGGGAAGCGCGACGGCGCCGGATGCGGGCAGGACGTAGCGCAGATTTTCGTCATCGAAGAAGAAGAAGACTTTGTTTTTGATTACAGGACCACCGACCCTGCCGCCAAACTGATGCGCGTCAGACCGGCCGCGCGCGGTGCCGTTGGCGTTGTTGAAGAACGAGTTGGCGTTGAGTTTTTCCCAGTTGTAGTTGTAGAAAACGTTCCCGTGGAATTGATTGGTCCCCGAGAGGCCGACAATGTTGACCTGGGCACCGGCCATGCGGCCGTATTGCGGGCTGTAGGCATTCATCACAACGGCAGCTTCACCCACTTCGTTTGCGCCCAGCAGGTTGTTGCTAGCGCCGGAGTTATTGATGTTGTTGGCCGGGTCGTTCATGTCGGTACCGTTGAGTGTATACAGAATGGAGGCACCGGGAATGCCATTGGCATTCATGTTGCTGGAACCACCGGTTACGTTTACACGAATGCCGGGAACGGTCATGGCCAGAGTGGTGATGTCACCGCCTGCCATGGGCAGTTCCTGCACTTGCGTGGCGTTAAAGCTTTGCTCGAGATTGGCGTTCTGCGCTTGCAGAACGTCAGCTTGTGTACTCACTTCCACGATGGTGCTGGTGCCCTGCGGATTCATCGTGAGATTCACTGCTTGCTCTGTACCTACGAGCAAATTGATTTTCTCAATGTTCGATTTCAAGCCTTTCGAACTGGCTGAGATGAGATATTCGCCTGGCTTCAGAAGAGCAAAGTGGTATTCGCCCTTGCCATTCGCGGTCTCCGTACGAGTTTCGCCTGAATCGTTGGACTTAAGAGTAACTGTGGCGCCCGGCACAACGGCTCCGGACGTATCGGTGACGACTCCGAGCGCATCGCCCGTGGTCGTCGTTTGGCCAAAAGCCAAAGGCGCCCAGAGCAAGACGGCCGAAAAAACGAGCGCGCTCCAAAGAGCGCGAAAATGGTGATTCCGCAACATAATAAACAACCCCCTTAGATTGTGTGGAACTGATTCCGGGCGACGTGGGGTGCGCTGAAACGCCCTGAAACGTTTAGGCACAAACCGGATGAGACCTCTAATTGTGAACTACTAGTAGTAAAATTGCAATCAAAAGTTTTTATAGAGGTGTGTGGTGATGGGGCGAAACGGTACACCCCCGACTGGGTATTCCCCTTTTCATTGCCACTGAAACGGTCTTTGAGTGATCGCGGCCGGGCGGCCCTTGCCCTCGCTTGATGGTCAAGGAAAGGCGAGTAAGTTTTGGTAAGTGAAGCAACCCACTTATTGCGAGTTGCGTGACGGGTAGGACCAACCACTTACTTCGTGCGTGGCTCTGCTAGAGGCTTTCGTGCGGCTGCGCTAACGTTCTATGCGGCGACTTAGTAATGTGAAATTGCGGCGGCTGGGCGCCGCCGCAGGGAGAGAAACGACAAATCCTTACAAGGCTGCAGGCATCGGTAACCCGGCCTTGGCCAATGCTTTAGCGATTAAGCCGATAGCATCGGGTTCAGAAACGGATCTGGCAACGGAAGTTTCCAGGATGAGCATGCTGCGAGACCGCTCGAGCATTTTCTTTTCCCGGAACGACAAGGGTTTTAACATCTGGATGCAGACGAGTGCTTTGAACACTTCGGCAATTTCCAGTAGGCTGCCGCCTTTCATCTTGTCTGAGTTTTCTTTAAACCGGTCTTTCCAGTCCTGGGCAGAACAGGGCCTGCCAGCGGACAAATAATTCAAGACCCGGTTGATTTCGCTGACTTTGGTGACTTTGCGGAGTCCCACGTCTTCCACATGGGAAAACGGAACCATCACCGTCATGCGATTGGGGGAAAGACGGAGCAGATAGAAACGCTCCGACTGGGTACCGAAGGCACGTGAGCTAATATTCTCAATAGTGCCAACACCGTGGTTTGGGTAAACCACCTTCTCACCGACCTGGAAGGTCATGCACGGACCTCTTTCATCGACTCTGAATAACGTCTAACCTGAAGTGAATAGTAGCGCTATGTAAAGATTTCGTCAAGGGAAAAAATACAAACTTGTCCGAAAAGTTGGTGTACAGCTCTTAAACGTTTAAGATGGGCGATTCCGGTCGATTCTGAGGGGTTGCCACCCAGGGCAGGTGTATAGTTCAATGACGAGGAAAAGCGGACTGTGCGCTGAGCAAGTCCGCTTCCAAAGGCTAAACCATAGTAACTCCTACAGGATATCAGCGGACCAGTTTTCCAAAATGGCTTTGACTTTCTGGCAGAATTGATCGGCCAGGGCGCCATCTATGAGGCGGTGGTCGAACGTTAAAGCGAGGTGGGCTTGCGAACGAATGGCGATGGCATCGCCGTCGATGACCACGGGCAATTTCTCCACGGCGCCGACGCCCAAGATGGCCACTTGGGGTTGATTAATGATAGGGGTGGCAAAAATGGAGCCGAAGCTGCCGAAATTGGTAATGGAGAAGGTGCCGCCCTGCACTTCGTCCGGTTTCAACTGGCGAGAGCGGGCGCGGGTGGCTAGGTCGACGATGGAACGCTGCAAACCGGTGACATTCTTTTCGTCGGCATTGCGGATGACAGGGACGATGAGTCCGCCTTCGAGAGCCACGGCCATCCCGATGTTGATGTCCCGGAAGTAATTTACGTTCTTGCCGTCGATGGATGCGTTGAAGATGGGGAAGGCGCGCAAGGCTTCGGCGGTGGCTGCGGTCACAAAAGGCAGGAACGTGAGCGAGAAGCCATTGCGAGAGTGGAACTCGTCTTTGGACTTGGCGCGCAACTTGGCGACTTTGGTCATGTCAACTTTATGGACCGTGGTGACATGAACCGAAGTATTCATGCTGGCGACCATGTGCTCAGCAATTTTCTGCCGCATGTTAGACATGGGCTCGACACGGGTTTTGGGCTGCTCGGCTAGAGGCATGGCTGGCGCGGGAGGGGCGGCGGCCGTGACCACGGGCTTGGCAGGCGCCGGAGGTGGTGGTGCAGATGGCGGTGCGGCCACAGCAACAGGAGCGGCGGGCGGAGGGGCGGCGGGCGGAGGGGCGGCTACTGCAACAGGGCGGGGCGGCGGGGCGGCGGGAGAACCTTGGTGACTGCGATAGGCAGACGTCGCCATATAGGTCTCGACGTCTTGCTTGGTAATGCGGCCGCCGGCGCCAGTGCCTCGGACCTGCGAGAGGTCGACATTGAATTCGCGCGCCATTTTGCGTACTAGCGGGGAAAGCAAGCCGTATTCCTCTTCAACCGCTTCAGCCGGTGGAGGGGCTGGAGCGGCAGCGGGCGGTGGTTGTTGCGGTTGAGCCGGAGGAGGCTCTATTGGATAAGGTCCGGCGGCGGCAGGTATCGGAACCGGCGGGGGCGGAGGCGGCGGGAAGCTGCGCACGGGCGCCGGCAAAGGCGCGGCGACGGGGATCTGGGTTGAAGGTGGCGGAGGAGGCGGCGGAACCGCTGCCTTTTGAGCGGGTGGTGGAGCGGCTGCTTTGGCAGCGCCATCGCCGATGCGGGCGACGATGGTTTTGATGGCCACGGTCGCGCCTTCTTGAACCAGAACTTCGCTCAACACACCAGCGGCGGGGGACGGAATTTCAGTGTCCACCTTGTCGGTCGATATCTCAAACAGCGGCTCATCGCGCTCGACCCTGTCGCCTGGCTTTTTCAGCCAGCGAGTCAGAGTACCTTCAACGATACTTTCGCCCATTTGGGGCATTTCTACGTCAATCATTAGGTCTCCTGCAATTCTTTGGAACAAGTAGAGGCGGTAACGCCGCCTTGCGGTCCCATAAGCAATTCAAAATCAAAAACGTTCGCAAACGAAGCAGCCACGGCGCCCATCACTTCGTCGCGGCTCGCGTAACAGCCAAGACTTCTGAGCGAGCAAACAGGCTTGGTCAGCCCGCATGGAACAATATATTTGAAAAAACTTAAATCGGTGTCTATGTTCAGCGCAAAGCCATGGGAAGTAATCCAGCGGCTGATATGAACCCCGATCGCGGCGATTTTTTCGCCCCTCACCCAAACTCCTTCGTAGCCTTTTTCCGGAATCCGATGCGCGGCAATGCCAAAAACAGCTAGCGCGTCAATTAAACAGCGCTCGATGCCATTGAAATACGCGTGGACGTCGCGCTTCCATTCTCGCAAATCGAGAATCGGGTAGCCGACGAGTTGGCCGGGGCCGTGGTAGGTGACGTCGCCGCCGCGGTCGGCTTCGAAGTAATCGATACCGGTTTTGGCCAGAACCTCAGGGCTCGCCAGGACATGGTGTTCTTTGCCGTTGCGCCCCATGGTTACGACGTGTGGATGTTCAACGAAGAGAAGCGTGTCGACACCTGCGCCGCGTTTGCGTTCATCGACAAGGCGCAGTTGGTGAGCGAATGCGTCGGCGTAGCGCATGCGGCCAAGGTCCAGGTGTTCGAGGGGGCGCGGCATTGACTGGGTGCGACTCTTTTAGATGTTAATAGCCAAGCCGTAGACGTTGTTGAAGGCTTCGCCAATGGCTTCGTAGATGGTGGGATGAGCGTGGATGGTGCTCATCATGGTTTCGACGGTGGCCTCGGCTTCCATGGCGGTCACAGCTTCGGCAATCAGTTCGTACGCTTCCGGGCCGATGATATGGACACCCAGGATTTCGCCGTGTTTGCCGTCGGCGATCACTTTTACGAAGCCATCGTGTTTCTCTAAGATGGTGGCTTTGCTGTTGCCCACGAAAGGGAATTTACCAACCTTGACATCGAAGCCTTGGGCCCGGGCTTGCGCTTCGGTGAGACCGACACTGCCGATGCCGGGGTCGGTGTAAGTGGCGCCTGGGATGCGATTTTTGTTTATCGGTTTGACGTTCTTGCCGGCGATGTGACCAACGGCCACCATGCCCTCGGCAGTGGCGACGTGCGCTAATTGCGGGGTGCCCGCCACGATATCGCCAATGGCGAAGAGACCCGGCTCATTGGTCTCCTGAAACTCGTTGACTTTGACAAAGCCGCGATCCAACTGCGCGGTGGTGTTTTCCAAACCGCAGCCTTCGGTGTTGGGTTTACGGCCGACGGCGACGAGTAACTTGGCGAACTCCATTTTTTCGACTTGGCCGTTGGCGAGGGTCACGTCAAGGCTGACGCTGTTCGCGTGGCGTGTGATGTTTTCAGCACGAGCGCCGGTTTCGACGCGGATACCGGCCTTTTTGAAGGTCTTCTCCAGTTCTTTGGAGATTTCTTCATCTTCGACGGGCACAACGCGCGGCAGCATTTCGAGCACCGTGACTTTCGATCCAAAGCGGCTAAAAATGGAGGCGAATTCTACCCCGACCGCGCCAGCGCCGATAATGCCGAGGGTGGGCGGAATGTCTTTCATCTCCAAGATTTGAATGTTGGTGAGAATCAGATCGTTGTCCGGTTCCATGCCCGGCAGCATGCGAGCTTCGGAGCCAGTGGCAAGAATGATGTTCTTGGTTTCGACGGTTTGGGCGCCTTGGTCGTTCGTTACTTCGATACGGCCACCGCCTAAGAGGCGGGCTTTTCCCTTGATGACGTCGACTTTGTTCTTACGCATCAGGAACTCGATGCCCTTCGAGTGCTTACTGACGATTTTGTTCTTTTTATCGAGAATGCGGGCGTAATTCAAACGAACGTCTTTGCAGTCGACGCCCTGCGCCTCGGCATCCTGGAAATACTCCCAAACGTCGGCGGAATGAAGAAGGCTTTTAGTAGGAATACACCCTACAAGGAGACAAGTACCACCCAAGCGCACTTGGCGCTCAATTAGGGCCGTTTTCAGGCCATATTGGCCCGCGCGAACGGCAGCCGAATACCCGCCAGGGCCGCTGCCGATGACCACAACATCGTATGCCATTTTCGCTTCAAGTGTAGCATCGGGGCTTATTTATCAGCGGGTTTGGGATTGACATGCGGACTACCGGATGGTCATACTAAGGGTATGAAAGTGGCGGTTTCGATCCCGGATGAGATCTTCGCTGAAGCAGAGGCGCTCGCCAAGCGGCTGAAGACTTCACGAAGCGAGATCTTTAGCCGGGCACTTGGAGAGTTCATCGGTCACCACTCATCGGACCGAGTTACTGAACTGATGAATGAGGTCTTGCGAGATGTCGGGAGCGAGCCGGACGCATTCAGCGTCGCGGCAAGCCGTCGAGTTTTGAAGAAAAGCGAATGGTAATAAGCCAGGCTGAGGTGTGGTGGGCCGAATTGGGCGAACCGGTTGGTTCCGGGCCAGGGCTTCGGCGGCCGGTTGTCGTAGTGCAATGTGACGCCCTCAACCATAGCCAAATTGGCACGGTCGTTTGCGTGCCGTTAACCAGCAATCTGAAGTGGTCGCGAGCTCCCGGTAATGTTCAGTTATCCGCAGTGGCCACGAACTTGCCTAAGGAATCAGTGGCGAATGTTTCCTTGGTTGTTGCTTTGGATAAGGGTCAACTTACCGAGCGGACCGGTAGGGTTCCTCGTCAACAACTGGAATTGATATTGTCCGGAATCGATGTAATTCTAGGGCGATGAGGCGCGAAACGAGCCCGCCTAGCGGCACGTATGATTGTGATAGGTCTATGCGCATTCTAGCCTGCACGGCACTTCTCACCGCGACGCTTCTGGCCCAGACACCCGCCGCACCCAAGAAACGCGAGCCGCCGCCGGGTCCGCTGAAGGCTATTCATGTGACCGGGAACAGTCTGTACTCCACGGAGGCGATCATCGCCAGCAGCGGTTTGAAGGTGGGCCAGAAGGTAAGCCAAGCGCAGATTGAAGGAGCGCGGCAGAAACTGCAGGATTTCGAGTTGTTCAACAGCGTGGCGTTTCAGTACCAAACAACGCCGGGGCTGCCGCCGCAATACGACGTGACATTTCAAGTGGTGGAGAACAAGCAAACGTTTCCGATGCGCTTTGAGCGCCTAGGCGATCCGGATGAGATTCGTGCGTACCTGAAAGAACACGTGGATTTGTACGCTGACCGCATTCCAGGCACCGACAAATCTTTGCAACGGTATCGAGCGGCGGTGGAAGCATTTGTGAATCAGACCACGCCTAATACAAAGGTCCGGGTGGTGATTTCAAATGACGATCCAGTGGAGTTGACGGCGCTTTTTACACCAAACATTCCACCACCCACGATTTCGCAAGTGGAAATCAGCGGGAATGAAGCGGTGGATTCGGGCAGCATCTTGCGCGCAGTGAATCAGGTGGCTATTGGCGTGCCGCTTTCGGAGGTGCGGTTGAAGATGATTCTGGATGCGGCGATCCGTCCGGTCTACGCGGCGAAGGGCTATGCGGCGGTCAGTTTTCCGAAAGTGGAAGTGGAACCAGCAAAAACGAATTCGGGCGTGATTGTGAAGGTGACGATCCACGACGGACCGTTGTTTAAGTTCGGCAATGTGCGTTTTTTGGGGAAAGGTTTGGAAGAGGACGAAGTGCGGTCGGCAATAACGTTTAAGCCGGGGCAGACGTTTAACTCTGAACAGATGGATAACTTCCGGCTGGCGTTGATCCAGAAAATGAAGCGGCGCGGACTCTTAGACGCGAATATCGTGAACGAAACGCTGGTGGACGATGCGAAAAAAGCGGTGAATGTGGTTTATCACGTCTCGGCCGGAGAAGTTTATAACTTCGGGACATTGGATATTAAGGGCCTGGATGCGGCGACGCAACCTGTGATTGAGAAGCTGTGGGGCGAAAAACCGGGACATCCCTTCAATCCGGATTATCCAGACTTCTTCTTGAAGAAGGTCAACGAGCAGGGGTTGTTCGATCATTTGGCGGATACAAGTTCGGATTACACGAAGGATGAGACGAGGCATACCGTGACCGTGCACTTGTATTTCAAGGGTGGAAAATCGAAGGCTGAGGAAGAGCGCGAGAAAAGAGAAGAGCAACGGAAGAGGAATCCGTATTGAAGTGGCTAGCGAGGAAACAACTCACGGATGCCCTTGGCGGTGAGAAGGTGTATGGCGAGATCTTCCAACTCGGGGAGAGTGAGCTGAGCGAGGCGTTTTTTTGTTGCGGCTGAGAGGGGACCAAACCGCGACGTCAATTGACGCTGCGCTATGGCAGACGCTTCCTCTAGTTTGCCTTCCCTGCGCCCCTTGCGGATGGCAGGGCCAATCACTCCGTGATCCATGATGTCAATGAGTATAGGCATATTTTTCCTGTTTAAACATTCTGGCTGTTGTCTGATCCCAGCCGAATCATCGATGGAATCCGACGGAGCTCAGCGAGGAAATAACTCAGCGATGCTCTTGGCGGTGAGAAGGCGTATCGCCAAATCTTCCAACTCAGGGAGGGTAAGCTTAGCGAGGCGCTTTTTTGTGGTAGCGGAAAGGGGACCAAACCGCGCCGACAGAAGGCGCTGCGCTATAGCAGCCGCCCCCTCGATTTTTCCTTCCCTGCGCCCTTGCCGTATCGCCGGGCCAATCACTCCGTGATCCATGATGTCATTGAGTATGGGCATCTGTTTTGCCTCCTGTTCGACTACTTCGTCTAATTTTCTGATCCCGGCTAAAATCATCAGCTTGGAAAACGCAATTTTCCTAGAAGACCCTCTCATTTTAGCAATGCGCTCCAAGATACGCCGGACGGTTTCCAACCGATCCGCATAGCGCCCGAGAATGGATAGAACGGTGTCGGCGGGACGGTCGCTTCTAAGGAAAGTTTCTGCGTCCCAATGCCGGATATCGACGATCGTGTAGCGGCAAGTGAGATCGGGAGTGTCCAATTCGGACGGCATTCGCAAGCGCTGACTCCCCACATAGAGGACGTACATCTTGGGAAAGCGTTTGTAGATCCGCCAGATCAGCAGCGCATATTCGGCCATGCGCACGGGCAGAGTGGGATCATTGGTGCTCTGCAGTTCCAGCAAGATGAGTTCGCGGCCGGCTGCGAGTTCGAAAAGCAGGTCGACTCGCGCTTGTGTCACTTTGGGTAGTTCCACATTGAGCCACTGGCCGCGTTTGGCGCCGGTGATGAGTTGAAAGAGAGAGTTCGACGAGCCGGTTAGCAACGACTTCAGAACGGTGTCGTATTCATGCACTTGACGAGACCAGTATGGCAGGCGATTCGAGTGGCGAAGCTGCTGCTGGTTGCATCCACCACGGTCGCGCAACTAGAGCGCTTTGGATTGTTCCCGTAGCCGCGCTCATCGCCGTTGCGGCAAAAAGCCTGGCGCGCATCCGCTTTCCGTGGTTCATCTTGATTGGCAGAGGAATCAGCCCGGGAACTATAAGACAAGCGGGTGGCCACGCGATGGCACAAGGCATTTTGCTTTGGATCGTTGTGAGCAGCGCCTCATGTTCGCGATTTATAACGGTTGGATCCGCACCTAAATGAAGAAAGCCCTCGGGGTTGAATCCAAGGGCTTGTGTTTTAGGTTTAGAAACCCGCTAGTGCGGGCAGAAGTTGTTACTTCTTTTTCTTGGCAGGGGCCTTCTTGGCGGCCTTCTTCACTGCTTTTTTAGTTGCGTTCTTCATCGTGTGATTCTCCCTAACGTATAAATTTGCGATCTTATGCAGATCACAGTCGTGATTCATATATAAGATGGTTCGCGGCACAAGTCAAGAAAAAAATTCACTTGACAGCATTTGGAGACGAAATTGCCCATCAAAAGTCCGAAACGTAGACCTCACTTTATGTTTTGGACCGCTTTGGCGAGTTTGAACCTCCTCCGCAAGAGTTGCATCGAACGCTTTTCTGGACGACGATAGAGAGAGTGAGCACTACTTTTCGCGCCGCCTGCGGATCGATCATCATCACCGCTTGTCTTTTTTTCGCGAGCGGCTGCGCGAAGAAGACAAAAAAAGTGGTGTACGTGCCTGCGACTCCAGCAGCGAGCGGAAAAAATCCAAGTGCGTCAAAACAATCCGCCAAACAACAGCCGCTCGCTCCGTTGCCCATTGGTTATACCGAAGAAGGCGTTGCCAGTTGGTATGGAATTCCAT
>Ga0302320_10009676_pt1 | contig 20660 bp, 18 predicted proteins | sample Bog_T0_3_FD_202130 | JGI IMG/M metagenome (GOLD analysis project Ga0302320, IMG submission 202130) | Peat permafrost microbial communities from Stordalen Mire near Abisko, Sweden - Bog_T0_3 | ecosystem: Environmental > Terrestrial > Soil > Wetlands > Peat | place: Sweden: Abisko, Stordalen Mire...
CTCGTTGAATTTCCGATTGTGACTGCACGTGCGGTATTACCCCAGAACAGAATGGGCTTAGTTCAAAATTGGCACGCTGACATAGCTGTTCCAAAATTAGGTCAGGTGAAATAGCCGTGTTTGGCCAACTAGAGCAAATGGGACATAATCCAATGCCGTAAATAAACGGCAATCAATCGCACTCGCGGGGACACAGGTCTCCCTGGACGCAAACAAGGGTTCGCGCCAAGCGGAATAGTATCCTCACAGACTGAAGATCTTCGACAAGGAAGATGTGTTTTTGGGATTTCTCTCGGACGGGGAGAGTTACTTTAGTTAATCAACATACGATCACCGCTTGAATCCTTATGGGCGATGACCTACATTATTCACACAGGAAACCCAAAGTCAAGCACTTTCAGATCGCTTACGCAGTTAATATCTCATGGAGGCAGTGGATTGCACAAGCAAATTCGTACGACCGATTCCGATGGAGACATCGATTTGCTGCATGAGATCGGGAGCCGCATGGCTGCGGCCGATCCGTTGCACGAGGTGCTGTACCGGATTATGGATGTGGTCACAGTGGCTGTGCGCTGCGACTCATGCTTCATTTATGTGATTGAAAAAGACAAGCTGGTGTTGCGCGCATCCAAGAATCCCCATGCCGACGTGGTGGATCAACTCCAGATAGCAGTGGGCCAGGGCGTAACCGGCTGGGTAGCCGAATATCTGCAGACCGTCGCCCTGCCGGAAAAGGCCTGGGCCGATCCGCGCTTTGCCCGTTTTACGAACCTTCCCGAGGATCGCTTTGAGGCCTTCCTGGCGGTTCCCATCTTATGCCGTGGAAAGCTTGTCGGGGTCATCAACGTACAGCATCGCAAGCCGCACAATCATTCCCAGCGGGAAGTGAGGCTGATTTCATTGGTCGGTTACCTTGTGGGCGCCGAGATTGAGATGGCGCGCATCGAACTGGAGAGATCCCAACTCGCAGAACAGTTGGAACATCGCAAGACCATGGAGCGGGCCAAAGGCCTCCTGCAACGGGAGCTGAGAATCGACGAGGAGACTGCTTATCTGATGCTTCAAAAACAGAGCCGGCAGGTACGCAGGCCGGTGCATGAGATTGCCAAGGCGCTTATTTTGCTCGAAGACTTGAAGCGCGTCAACGAACAAGCGCACGCCTGATAGTCAGTAGCCTAACGGTTGGCATCCGATCAAATGGCAATCGACAATCTTGCTGCCCGCAAGTGGCCTGCGGAGATGTTCGCAACTTGAGACTCTCGCTGAACTCGACATTGCATACTGCGTGTTTCACAAATGGCTTTCTGTCAGGTCACGACTTTGGTGGTGCCTCGAAACGTCAAATGAACCATCGCGGCTATAGCCGCTGAGAGACGCATTTCCAACATCCACTCCTTTTCACCGGCTTTTTTGGCAGCTACTGAACCAATCAAGCATGAACGCGGACACTCGATTCGTGAGTCGATGCAAATTGATGTCACGCGCCAATCAACTTCCCTAACTGCGCCTCAACTCGCTCGAATGAAATTCCCCGCAGCAGAATCAGCTTGTTCCGCGACGTCAATCCGGAAACCAGTTCCACCGCGCTATTCGTCAATCCAAACGTTTCGGCAACAAATTCAAGCAGCGCCGCATTCGCCCGCCCATCAATCGGCGGTGCATGAACCTGAATCTTCAACTGGGCAGTGTCACCCTCACCGTAAACTCCGGCAATCGAAGTTTTCTTTGCCCCCGGCTGCGCCCGCACCGACAGCGTCACGCCGTCTTTGGTCGCCCGCAGCATCAGGCTTCGTCCGCCTGGCGAGCCCGCGCCCCAAACAGCCCCGTCCCCACGCGAATACGCGTGGCACCCTCTTCAATCGCAATTCGAAAATCCCCGCTCATGCCCATCGACAGCACGTCGAAATGCAACTTCGAATGCGTCGCCGCCCACCGCTCCCGCAGTTCCCTCAATCTTCTAAAGCACACTCGTGTCTCATCCTCCGCCACGCCCCACGGCGCAATCGTCATTAGCCCTTGCATCTCAAGATGGGTGTGTCGCGGAAGCGCCTCCAGCAGCCGCGCCGCGTCCTCCGACTCCGGATCGACACCTGCCTTGGTCTCCTCCGGGCTGAGTTTCACCTCGATCAATACCGGCAGCCGCTTCCCGCACTTGCTCGCCGCATCATTCAGCCGCTCGGCCAGTCGCACCGAATCGAGCGAGTCGATCCCGTCAAACAACTCAGCCGCGCGCGCCGCTTTGTTCGATTGCAGATGCCCGATCAGGTGGCATTCCATACTCTCACGTTTCGCTCCAAGCTCTGCTGCCTTAGACAAGAACTCCTGCACGCGATTCTCGCCAAACAGCCGCAAACCCAGCCCAGCCGCCTCTATCATTGCCTCGGCCGGCTTGGTCTTGGACACGGCCATTAGCTCCACTTCTTCGCGCCGTCGGCCGGCAGTGCGGCAGGCTGCGGCAATCGCCTCTTCGAGCTTTCCAAACTTTTCCGCGAGAGCCGTCATTTGGCCCCCGCTCCGCATCGCATTTTGCGAGATTTTGCAGCTCCGGCCATCTTTACAGTATCTAATCGCGTTATGTGGACAATCATTCTTCTCATCTTCTCCAACATCTTCATGACCGTCGCATGGTACGGCCATCTGAAGTATGGCTCGCAGCCGTTATGGAAAGTGATTCTCGTTAGCTGGAGCATCGCCTTCTTCGAGTACTGTTTCCAGGTTCCCGCCAACCGCCTCGGCTACGGTCGCTTCACGCCCGTGCAGCTCAAAGTGATTCAGGAGATCATCACCATCGCGGTCTTCGGCGTATTTACCACTTTCTATTTCGGCTCGCACCTGCGCTGGAACCATGCTGCCGCCGGCGGATGCCTGGTAGCCGCAGCCTTCTTCGTCTTTCATAAATTTTAAATCGCGTTTTGGTCGTCCAGCCCCATGCGAGACCTCGCCGTATTGAGCCGTCCGCCCGCCTGCTCATGCTGCGCCGCCGCACCCAGCCCAAAGCGAGGCATATTCACATAAACCGATTCGTACTGCCCCGGCCCCACCGTATACGTCTCGTGCCAGATGCCCACTTGCCTGTTGCCGCCAACGCGACGGTTGAACTCCGCCCACGCCGGCAGATGTGCCGCATCCCTCGCATGGGCATACGCATGTAACTGCTCAAAACTGCGCCAGTACTGAATCGTGCCCACGCCGCGCCAGTAGACAAAAATCTGCGCATGAAGCAGGCCCAACTCCGGATTGCGCTTCAGTTCCGCAAGCATCGGCGGCATAGCCGCGGCAACCCGCGTCCAACTCCGCAGCGCAAGAAAATTGTTGACCCTCATGCCAATTAGAAATACTACGAACGGCTCGTCGCTCTGTGCCGCATAGCGCCCCGGAAAGATTGTCATACAATTAACTCCTCGACAGCTAGTACGCCTTCACTTCTGCCATTCAGGGGCATCGGGGACGGTAAACTTCCAAGGCATGGAATGTTGCCAGCGAGCTTTAAATTCTCGCGCTGTCATCGTACGCTCGATCTTCCCGCTCGGTAGTTCCACCTCGTAACCCATCACCTGGCCCAGAATTCCTCCGTAATCTCCAGTTGGTGGCACCTCGCACATCACTACCAGCGTGTGCTGCCCCGACCAATCTACCGCGGCAAAAGAGAGGCAATCCTCATGCACGGAAATTTCCTTGCATAATTCAGGATCCGCATTCTCCGCTCGGCACGGGGGAAATCGCACCAGTATGTCTTCCAATGGCCTCCGGGCTGCATCGATATAGACCACTCCTGATTCCGAAACCTGAAAGACAGCCAACCCTTCCGTGTAGCCATTGGGGTTTCCAGTGAGCGCAATAAATTCCGAATCAGGTGACCACGACAGGTCCACATCGACCCAAAAAGGTACGCTCAGATCCCATGTTCCCTGGGGCGTGATGATGCATACTTCGGGCAGACTAAAATTACCGGTAGCATCCTTAGCGAAATCGCCCCGTACACTCATTCTTCCATCGGGTGAGCGAACGGAAATCGGCTTGCAATTCCTTCCCTCATCACACCTGAGCGAAACCTTTGTTGCTGATCGGGAATAAGTTCCGGACCCATGCGTCAATGGTGTCGAACTCAACAAAACCAAAACAATCATGAAGCGATACAACATACTCGAATTCTCCGGCAGCCGCTTCTAATGCCCGTGCTCTTCGAGATACTTCTCCACCTCGAGCGCCGCCATGCACCCCGTCCCTGCGGCCGTAATCGCCTGCCGGTAGCGCCGGTCCTGTACATCGCCGCAGGCATACACACCCTGAATCATCTGCCCGTTGTAAGTCGTGAACACGTTGCCCGTCGTCTTGATATAACCGTCCTGATCTAGATCCATCTGCCCGGCAAACATCTTTGCATTCGGCTCGTGGCCGATGCCCAGAAACAGCCCGCTGATCCCCAGCTCATCGTATTCGCCCGTGACAACGTGGCGAAGCCGCAATCCCCTCACTTCTTTCTCCTCCACGCCCAGCACTTCCTCAATCACCGTATCCGTGCGCAGTTCGATATTCGGGTGCGCCATGGCGCGCTCCAGCATAATCTTCGATGCCCGGAACTGATCCCGCCTGTGGATCAGCGTCACCTTCGAGGCAAAGCGCGTAAGAAACAGCGCCTCTTCCATCGCCGAGTCGCCCCCGCCCGCCACCGCAATCTCCTTGCCGCGGAAGAAAAACCCGTCGCACGTCGCGCAGCTTGAAACGCCATGCCCAATCAGCGCCTGCTCGCTCGGCAACCCCAGCCAGCGCGCGCTCGCGCCTGAAGCTACAATCAGCGTGCGCGTTTCAATCTCGCCCCCTGCGCCGTGTCCTGACGTATGCAGCCGCAAAGGCCGCGCGCCCAACTCGACCCTGTTCAGGTGCGCCAACTGAAACGTCGCCCCAAACCGCTCCGCCTGCTGCTTCATATTCGCAATCAGCTCCGGCCCCTGAATCCCCTCCGGCCAGCCCGGAAAATTCTCCACCAGAGTCGTAATCGAAAGCTGCCCGCCCGGCTCATGCCCCTCCAGAACCAGCGGCTTCAACCCGGCGCGGGCGCTGTAAATGGCGGCAGTGAGCCCGGCGCAGCCGGAGCCCAAAATCACGGTATCGCGTATCTCTGTCATATTGTGTCCCAAGTCGATTGTATTGCGTCAGGTGTAAGGTTTCAGGGATCAGGGGTCAGAGGTGAATCATAGCGGCGCTGACAACTGACACCTGAAACCTGACGCCTAGTCCCTATAAGATGTTCCCATGGCGAATTTGACTCTCATCTACGGATTACGACTGCTCCCCGCCGGCGAAGTGACGGCGATCGAGGACGCAACCCTCACGCTCTCCAACGGCCACCAGGCGCACGTCACCATGCACACTATTGAGGGGTCAAGAGAAGAGATCGAGGCCCAGCTCAAGCAGAGCCTCGACGCATTCTTCGACTTCTATCCCGAAATTTAGAAATTGGAATCAGAGCAGGCGACTTGGCCCGGTTGAAACAAACCGCCTCGCATCCCAGCCGGCTTCCCGCGTCATGGAATGCAGCAGCTCTAGTTGCTGCCCACGTCGAAGGTCAATCTAAATCGGTTGCACGTCGCCAGTTGGATGTGGAAGGTAAAGGTCACCGTCACACCCGGTCCCGCGCTCGTTGCACTGACCGAATCCGAGATCAGCGTGTTCCCTCCGGTCAACGTGATGTTGGTCGCGTAGAGGTTGTTCAACGTGCTTTGGCTGTTGTTCAGAACCGGTACGGTGGCGGTCAGAGTGCTGTGGCCTGTAGCGCAAGTTCCGCCGTCGGTGCTGCCGCTAATCGACACCTGGGTGAAACTGTTGTCCGCCAACGGCGTCAGAACCGCAGTGTCGGTAGTGTGTATCGTCTCCGCGTCGAGTATCAATTTCGACGGAGTCAGAATCGGCGAATCCGTGGTGTGAATCGTCTCCGCATCCTGAATCAGTTTGGACGGCGTCAGCACCGGCGCATCCGTCGTGTGAATCGTCTCCGCATCCTGAATCAGCTTGGACGGCGTGAGGACCGGCGCATCGGTGGTGTGAATCGTCTCAGCATCCTGAATCAATTTGGATGGGGTAAGAACCGGCGCATCCGTGGTGTGAATCGTCTCCGCATCCTGAATCTGGACGCCCTTGCTCACTACCGGCGTGTCGGTGGTGTGGATCGTCTCATTATCTGTAATGAGAACCGGCGGAATCGCGCCGGTGCCGGTGAGAGCAACCGTCTGCGGTGAACCGCTCGCGTTATCCGAAACCGAGATGGTCGCCGCATAAGCTGTCAACGCCGACGTCGGAGTAAAGTTCACCGTGATCGTGCAGCTCGATCCGGCTGCCAACGACGTTCCGCAGTTGTTCGTGCCGTTGAATGCGAAGTAGGTCGGGTTCGATCCCGCAAGCGTAATGGCAAGCCCGGTGAGCGGTTGGTTGCCCACATTCTTCAGCACCGTGCTCATGGCAGTTGCCGTCACGCCATCGTTCGTGGTGGGAAAAGTAAGCGAAGCGGGGCTGAAAGAAACCGCAGGCGCATTGATCCCCGAGCCGCTCAGCGAGGAAGAGATAATTCCGTAGCTGGGAATATTGAGTTGCATCTGCGCGCTGTAGGAGGTCACGGCTGGCGGCGTGAAAGCGATGTTGTACGTGCAGCTGGCGCCGCCGTTCAGTGTGGACGGGCAATTGTTCGACACCACCGAGAACGCCGAAGAGCTGTTGTTCACCAGCGAATACGTCGGCACCGTAATCGGGCACACGCCGGTGTTGGTCAGCGTAGCCGTCTTGGTTGGGGTGGTCACGTTCGGAGGGCTGCTGAATGCCGTTGGCGAACTCAGCGTTGCCGTGTAGCTGCACGTGCCGATGCCCTTACCCGAAAGCAGAATGGTGTTGGGCGAACTGTTGGAGTTGCTGTTGATGGTGATTGAGCCCGTGTAAGACTGATCGGCTGTCGGAGAAAAGCTGGCCACCACGCTGCAGGATTGGCCGGGTGACAGTGACCCGGAAAAATTGCAGGTCCCGCCCGTAATGGCGAACGGACCAGTCACCGTGGGCGTGCCGGAGAAGGTGAGCGTTAGCGCTCCGGGGTTGGCAATGGTGATGTACGGCGGCATCGACGGCGCCGCTGCATTCAAGGACGTCGTCGTAACCGTTGTATAGATCTGCTGGCTTCCGAATACGTACTGCCCCGTAGTTCCAGCCGAGGTAATGGCATTGGCGCTGCTGTCGGTGACGATAAGGTTTCCGTAGGGGTCCATCGTCATGCCGTAAGCGCCGTTTACCGCTCCGGTATATGCGCTGTTGAAATACAGGGGCTCGGTATCCGGCTCGTAAAGGGAATAGTTGTTCAAGCCGCCGAATGTGGACCCCATCACACTGCTGATGATGCCCGTGGAGTCGACCACCCGAATCTCTTCGTTGAAGAAGTCTGAAATGTAAACCCGCCCGGCCGGGTCCACGAATACGCCGCCGGGCGTATGCAGCGTTGCGGAGGTCGCTGGGCAGCCGTCGCCGATCGCGTTCGTTGCTCCGCTGCACGTCCCCGAACCGCCGCCGGCAAAGGTGGAAATATTGCCCGTCGAGTTGACGATCAGAACCTGGTTGCGCGTTGCATCGGCGATATAAGCGTTTCCGCTGCTATCAAACGCCACGCCCTCTGGAAAGCAAAGGTGCGCCTGCGTCGCCAGGTAAGGGCCGGGACCGGTTACGGTGTAAGGGCTGGTATTGCAACTGCCATATGTATTGATGTCCGTCGTCGACCCGGCAAATACGCTAATAATGCCGGTGCTGGCTGCAACCACGCGGATCAGGTCGTTGTAGCTGTCACTGATGTAGACATTGCCGCTGGCATCGACGTTCACCGCCCAGGGGTTGTTGAGCGTAGCGCTCTTCGCCGGGCAGCCGTCTCCTATCGTATCGGTTGCGTTGGCGCAAGTCCCAGTCCCGCCGCCGGCGAATATGGAGATTCCTCCGTCGTTGACCTTCCACACCACATTGTTGGAGCGATCCGCGAAATAAACATTGGTGCCAGTGGATGCCAACCCGGAGACAAGGCCAAGCTGTGCGGTCGTCGGCGAGGTGCCGTTGCCAGCAGAGAATCCGAATGTCCCCGGTGTACCCGCATAGGTGCCAAGCAAGCCGCCGCTTGCTTTGTTGATATCCCGGACAACGTAATTGTTCTGGTCTGCGAAGTAAAGGTTCCCCTGCCCGTCATAGGCCAACCCTACCGGGTAGGCGATCTGGCTGGAACTGGAGTTCGCCAACTGGCCGTCGCCAGCATAGCCTGAGCCGTTCAGGGCTCCGGTTGTGGGGTTGAAGCCTGTGATCGGGTTCAGCTCGGCCGGCACGAAGAAGATCTCTGGATTGGGTTCCGGACCTGGCGCGATCTGCGCTCCGGCCATGCAAGCCGGCACCAGGCACGCAAACGACAGCAAAGCAAGGAAAGCAGAGTGCACTTTCCGCCGCGTCACCCGCCTTGCGCTGACAGCAACTCTCGAATTGGCGACACCGTGCGCCATCGTTCTTCTCCTTCTCGATCTTTTTCCCTAACCCTGGGCGGAGAGGGTTTACGAGAAGCTGATGGTCACGATTACCTGAACAAGTTGCCCATTAGTTACTGTGATGGCCGTGATGCCTGTACCCGTAAGTGCGTTTACGCCGATACCCCCGGCGGCGGCATTGCAAGCAGCGGGGGATGTGGTCGTGAGAACGCTCGACTGAATAAACTGAATCGGGCAATCGCCCGCATACGTGCTGACACTGTCGATCGTTCCAGCGCGATTGGCTGTGAAGTAACCGGACAAGACCATCGAGTTCGACGCCAGTACGCTGTAGTTCAGGTTATAGGTATAGGAAAGAGTGGCGGCACAGTAGTAATACGGGCAGGAATTGGTCGCCGGCGACGTAGTCAGGGAACGCACAAGCACGCATCCCGCCAATCCGTTGGTAGGAGGTGTGCACGGCACAGTTCCGGTCGATTGCAGAAAGACTTCGTAGTCGCTGGGGACGGTGTATCCGGCCATCAGCGCGATCAAATACGCCGCGCCGCCTCCCTGGATGGCGTTTTCAAAGTCGCGATGCTCGGCGACGGTACCGTCGGGATTCTTCACGGTGATCTCCCAGCGGCCGTGCATCTTGATGCCCTCATCGCCCGGCTTGGTTGCCTGAACCGATCCCAATTCCACAGGCGCTGCGGCTGAGGCCGGTGCTAAAGGTGGAAATGGCACGGCCCCGGCGAGCGGAGGCGCTTTCGCAGCCGCAACCGGCGCAGTCGCGTTTACCGCCGCAGTTGGCGCGGATGACGTCATAACTCCAACCTGCTGTTGCGCGGATGCGCCGGCGGCAAATACCACCAGCAGAGCGGAGGCGAGGATGGTAGCGAATGCGGCCAGGCCTCTGCGTTGAGTCTTTTCTTTCATTCCTTGCATGACCGATCTCCTTGTATGGTGATGACCTGATGAAATCCCGATACGATAACGCCGCAAGGGCGGCTTAGCTGAAAGTGATCGTGACGATCACCTGCACCAATTGGCCGTTGGCAACCGCCACGTTGCTGATTGTGGCATCCGTCAGCGGACCGACCCAGTCATTCGTGTAGCCGACGCCCTCTGTCGCGCAGGTTGCCGGGGAAATTGTCGAAGCGGTAGTGGGGCCGTTGCCTCCGAATGCAATGTTCGCGCAGGCGCCGAAGATGGTGTAGACGGAGCTGATGGTTCCCGCGGAATTGGCGGTAAAGCTGCCCGAGAGCACGAAGCTGTATGGACCGGCGTAGTTGGTGCCGCTGTTAAAGGTTTCCGTGAGGGTACCCGAGCAGACGTATGCGGTGCAGTAGTCGATAGCGGGATGGGTGTTGGGAGTGGTCACCATCGCGCACCACCCTGGGAACGAGACGCTCCCTTGGCAGGGGCCAGTGCCGCTGTAACCAAGCGCGACCATAAAGTTGCCCATCGAGAACTGCCCGCCAAGCAGGCCGGACAACACTCCCCCCGCACCACTGCCGGTATCCAGGCTGTTTTCAAACTCATGATGCTGCGCCCGGGTGCCGTCCGAGTTGTTCACGTTGATCTCCCAGTGCCCATGAACCTTCAGGCCCTGATGCAGGGAGCCGTCGCTGGCCAACATGCCGACGTCGTTGCTCGCTTCCTCTTTGCTGGCTCCGTCCACGGAGATGGCCCGCTCAGGCAGCGTGGAGGAAAACGGCGCGCCGGTTTTAGGATCGACCATAGGCCGAGCAGCTGCCGCAGTTTGAACCGCCGGCTTGGCCGCTACAGCGGCGGGAACAGGCGTTTTCATATTCATCGTCGGCGCGCCCGCTATCGCTGGCGAGGCCTGCTGGGCGCACGCCGCGCTCGCCGTAAACATCGCCAACAACAAAATTAAGAGATTGCATCCGCGGAAAACGATGCCCTGGCCTTGGTACTGGTGCTTCGTTAGCTTCATGTGCGAGCTCCTTGTGGAAAGTCCTGAACCGAAATTACGCCTGATATATGTTCCGTTAGCGTTGCGCATGCCAGTCCCATCCTGCGGCAAACTACACCTGTGACGTGGATCGCAATACGATGCAAACCTTCGCCAACTGACGATTTATGAACGGATACAAACTTGTGCGGGCCACACTAAGGGGGGGATAAGGCCCGAAGAAACGACAGTTCCAGCAATTCTCGAAACTCTAACATAACTTGTTTATGCAGGTATAGTAAATCCTTGCTTGTTCTATCCGGGATAGTAAATCTTTGGTAACTGGCATCTTGCAAATCGGTGACCTCCCACTGCGCAAGCTGCCTCAATCGAAGACGACCGTCTTATTCCCGTAGCACAAAATCCGCCGGTCCAGATGCCACCGCACCGCCCGCGACAGCACCATCCGCTCCAGATCCCGCCCTCGCGCCACCAAATCTTCTACCTGGTCGCGGTGCGAGATGCGTGCCACGTCCTGCTCGATGATCGGCCCGTCGTCCAGAACCGCCGTCACATAATGGCTCGTCGCGCCAATCAGCTTCACTCCCCGCGCGTGCGCCGCGTGGTAAGGCCGCGCACCCGTGAAGGCGGGCAGAAACGAGTGGTGCACATTGATAATCGCCGCCGGATACCGATCAACAAACTGCGGCGAAAGAATCTGCATGTACCGCGCCAAAATGACGAGCGAAATATCGTGCTGGGCCAGGATTGCAAGCTGCCGCGCCTCCGCTTCCGCGCGCGTAGCCGCCGTCACCGGGATGTGCTCAAACAGTATCCCGTAAAACGCAGCCAGCGATTCCACATTGCGATGGTTCGAAATAATCACCGGAATCTCGCAGTCCAGCTCCGCCGCGTGCCAGCGGTAGAGCAGGTCCGCCATGCAGTGCACATACTGGGAGCAGAAAAGTGCCAGGCGTGGCCGAGTACCGGCCGTAAGCTGCCAGTTCATGCCCAGCTCGGCGGCGATCGGAGCGAATGCAGCCTTGAATGCGTCCAGATCGAACCCCGCCGGATCGTCTTTTTTAAGCAGGGAAAACTCCACCCGCATGAAGAACAAGCTCTGCCCGTGGTCCTGATGCTGGTCGGCATGAAGAATGTTAGCCCCATGCTCGAAGAGCAATCCAGAGACGCGAGCAACCAGGCCACGCTGATCCGGGCAATCGATAAGCAGAACAGCGGAGTCTTGCATCGTGCTCTAAGAATAATCCAGTGGAGATTCGGGCACAGAAATCAGAAGCAACAATATGGCGGCAACTGACAAACTTGGGAAAGCACGATCCAAATCAGCCCCTGAATAGCTAGAAGCTAAAGGCTGCTTTTACGGTCCCGTCGGCAGCTTGCAGCAGTCGCCCGTCGCTGAGGTGTCGTTGGCCCCCGCGTCCAGCACCACCTTCCAGCTTCCATCGGGCTGCTTGCGCCAAACCGTAATATATCGCCCGCTGGTCACCACAGGATTTCCATGCGCATCCTTCGCATGTCCCTCATAGTGCCCCCACGTATAGCCCATATCCCCCGACGGCCCCATCAGCGCATCGGTCGGCGTCCACGTCAGTTGATAATCCTTCGGCGACCAGTTCGCGCTCTTTTGAATTGCCACCTTGCCAATCTGCGGCTGCGCCCCATTGCCCATCGCCACCCCGTCGTCGGCAAACCAGTCCGCAAACGCCGCACCGCCGCGCGCCGCCACGTCCCGCGCAAACTTCGCCTCAAGATCGAAGAGCAGAATCTTCCCCGGCTTGACAGTAGTGTCAGCCAGCGGATTCGGCACATCCTGCTGCTGCGCGCTCGGAAACCCCAACTGCGCCTTCGCCGCCGGCAACAAAGCCGCCGACACCGCAACCGCGCAAAAGAACCTTCGCAAGCCGAAAAACTTCATAAACACCAAACTCCCACATCGCTTAACTGACTTCCCTACTCCGGCAATATCCGCGTCTCAGCGCGGAACAGGTGATAGTCCGTAAAGACCTCGTCATTCAAATACGTCTTCAAGGCCGGTTCCCCGGCCTTCTGCATTCCCGGATCGGCCGAAGTCGGCACCTTGAGCATAGCCACACCCCGCACCGGGCAGATGTAGCTGCGCTCGCCAAGCGCAACCGGCGCATACTCCACCAGCAACTCCGCCTGCACTCGTTCGTGAGGCGGCGTCATATCGGCAACCTCGGTCAGGCGAAAAACATCCCCGCTCGCCGGATCGATCGCAATCTCGCCATGGTAAGCCGGATGCGCCGTGTCGATTCCGTTCCCGCTCGCCAGGCTCACCCGAAAATGCGACTCCGGCTCCGTCACCGAAAACTTGAACACTGCCAGCGTTCCCGTTGGCCCCTGTTCCCAATGGTCCCAAGCGATCTTGCCCCGCCCGGAATCACCAACCACCACTTCCAGTATCGGCCCGAACTCCCCGCTCGTAGTCAACCCCACGGCCTGCTGCGATGTCCTCCCTTTCGGAGTCTCGATCGCTTCATCCCCATCGCGAAACGAAATCGTCACCTCAAATCTTCCCGTGCGATGAATTGGCTCCCAACTCGTAATGCTCGAAAAGTTGTCCATGATCCCCGCGCCCCGCCTTCCCCCTCCGCTTGAGGTCGGGAACGGCTGGCTCTGCTGCACCTGCATGGACGCATCTTCAAAGTGAGTTGTTGCCCGCGTGGCATAAAAATTGGGCAGCAATGAAAACACCAGGTTCAGACGGCCAACCGTCCGCGCCATCATCTCATGCTGCGCTGTCTCGTCCGGCGGAGGCGCTACGGAAAGATCGCCCGCGGGCAGCTTCAGGAATGCCGATTCATCCACCAGCGCAAGCAGCGCATCGCGACTGCGATCCCCGGGCAGTTGCTTGCGCCACCGCTCCAACCGCGCTGCGCTTGCCCGCTCGGTCAGATCCATCCCAGTAAGCGCATCGGCCGCCGCAGAATCGGACTTCCCCTTCAACCGAACCAGCCTCTGCTCCAGCTCCGCAACGCTCACACTCTGCGCCGTCGCAGTCTGCGCAGCCATTGCCGCTGCAAGCACGATATATGCGATTCTCTTCTTCGACGCCACCATCATTTGCCACAAGTATATGTCCCGCCGCGCAACCCAGGCCAACCGTCCCAGCGGGAAATCGCCACCAAACCGGAACACAACCAACTCCCTTGCGTCTAATCATCAACAGCCTGAATTCCGGTTGCGCGTATACTAGTTTATGCCCGGGCCCGGGGGCCGTGCCAGGGCCGGAACCAAACCCGGCTTCTACCGATCTCCGGCCAGCAAACAGGGAGAAGGACACACATGGGAAAGCTGTTGGAGTCCATCCAATCGCCCGCCGATTTGAAGAACCTGAACCCTGCGCAGATGGAAGCGCTGGCCCAGAAAATTCGCGAATTCCTCATCCAGTCCCTCGCCAAAACCGGCGGCCATCTTGGCCCCAACCTCGGCGTCGTCGAGCTCACCCTCGCCATCCACGCCGTCTTCAACACACCCACCGACAAGCTGCTCTTCGATGTCAGCCACCAGGCCTACGTCCACAAGATTCTCACTGGCCGCGCCGCTCGTTTTGACTCCATCCGCCAACCCGGTGGCCTCAACGGCTTCATGCTGCGCACCGAAAGCGATCACGACTGCTTCGGCGCTGGTCACGCTGGCACCGCTCTATCCGCCGCCCTCGGCATGGCCGTCGCGCGCGATCTCGCCGGCGGCAATGAAAACGTAATCGCCGTAGCCGGCGATGCCGCCTTCACAAATGGCATTACGTTTGAAGCCCTCAACAACATCGCCGAGCAGACCAAAAAGCTCATCGTCGTGCTCAATGACAACGAGTGGTCCATCGACCGCAACGTCGGAGCAATCGCCCGCTACTTCCACCGCGTCGTCACCAATGAGCACTACCAGCACCTGCACAAAAAGGCCAAAGAAATCATCGAGCGCTTCGGCGGCAAGAGGGCCGTAAAAGTCGTGCGCCGCGCCGAAGAAGCCGCAAAAAGCTTCCTATGGCCCTCCATGATGTTTGAAGAGTTTGGCCTCGAATACTTCGGCCCCATCGACGGCCACAACCTGCCCCTGCTCATCGAAACCTTCAAGTTCCTCAAAGCCGCCGACCACCCCGTGCTGCTTCACGTCCTCACGCAGAAGGGCCGCGGATTCCAGCCCGCGCTCGACGGGCAGAAAAAATTCCATGGCCTTGGCCCTTACAATCCCGAAACCGGCGACACGCCATCCTCCGGCCTGCCCACTTACTCAGAAGTCTTTGCCAACACACTCGCCGACCTCGCCGACAAAGACGAACGGATCGTCGCCATCACCGCCGCCATGCCGAATGGAACGGGCCTCGATCACTTCCGCCCCCGCCATCCAAACAGATATTTTGACGTCGGCATCGCCGAAGAACACGCCGTCGTCTTTGCCGCGGGAATGGCCACGCGCGGCTTCCGCCCCGTCTGCGCCATCTACTCCACATTCCTCCAGCGTGCCTTCGATCCCATCGTCCACGACGTCTGCCTGCAAAAACTTCCTGTCCTCTTCTGCATGGACCGCGCAGGCCTCTCCGGCGACGACGGCCCCACGCATCACGGCCTCTTCGACATCGGCTACCTGCGGTCGATACCGGAGATCGTGCTCATGTCGCCCAGAAACGAAGACGAACTGGCCGACATGATGAAAACCGCACTCGATATTGCCGGACCCAGCGCCATCCGCTACCCGCGCGGCGCAGTCGTCGGTGTCAACCGCAAGCAGCAGCCGCAATCGCTCCCCATCGGCAAAGCGGAGATCCTGACTGACGGGCAGGACGTCGCCATCCTCGGCCTCGGCCCTATGTGCGCACTTGCTGAAGAACTCGGCGTGCGCCTCACCCGCGACGGCTACTCCACCGCCGTCATCAATCCCCGCTTCATCAAGCCCATAGACAAAGAGATGCTTGCGAGTTACGCCCGCCGCGTCACCGCCTTCGTCACTTTCGAAGATCACGCCAAGACTGGCGGCTTCGGCACCGCAGTCATTGAAGCACTCGAAGAGCTGGGGCTAGCAGTCCCCGTAGTCCGCATCGGCTGGCCAGACCAGTTCATCGAGCACGGCAAAGTAGACGCCCTTCGAGCCCGCTACGGCGTCAGCGTAGAGGAAGCCCAGCGCCAGTTACTCCCCCTGCTCGCCAACCGTCGCCTGCCCGCGCTCGTGGCCAGTTAATACAGTGCAATTGCATTTTGTCTCTGGCACGCGGCGCACTGGGTGCCCCATCCATTCGACGTTCTTTGTCGAATGGGTGGGAAAGCACGAACCCCACCAAGCCAATCGTAACCGTCCACAAATCCGGGTGCCCCACCTTCGGCGCGCCTTTCGCGCCTAAGGTGGGAATGCACGATCCTCAATTGCAAACCAACTTCCACACATCCCCATTCGCCCCATTCCGCTGTGCGACAATCCACTTCGGAGCGATTGTTTGAACCAATTTCACCACATTCGCCTGTTCTTCGCGGCGCACTTGGCCATCACACTCATGTTGGCCTCGTTGCTGGCCGCCGCACAAGCGCCTGTGCCCAATCCGACCTCTGTCCCACTCGTACTCACCGGTGGCACCGTCGTCGACCTCACCCAGTGGGGCGACTCCGCAAAAGACCTGCAAAACGCCGTCGTCATTATCCGCGACGGCCAAATCTCGGAAGTCGGCACGCCCGCATCGCTACCCATCCCCAAAGCGGCGCAGGTCATCGACTGCGCTGGAAAATTCATCCTCCCCGGCCTTATCGACGGCTTCGCCGGCATGAACTCCCAGTCCCAGGCCAACGCCAATCTCTACATGGGCGTCACCACCGTCGTCACCCGCTCAAGCGCACAACACGGATTTATCGACCTCGAAGCCCACCCTTCACCCCATCTCTACCTCATCGATTCCATCGGTGTCACCGATAACTGGAGCCTGCTCGCGCGCAATCCGAATTGGGTCAGCAAGCTTCGTCAGGTGGCGCGTCCAGCAGAGCTTGCTCCGGATGAGACCGCGAGACAGATGGTCGATGCCCAGCGCCTTGGCGTGCGCGTGCTCCTGCTCGGCCCCGAGATTACAGCAGCCAACGCGCAATCGATCATCTCCCGCGCCCATGAGCTGCATCTCATCACCTACGGCGAGCTCGCCTCCACCCCGTATTCCGTCGCCATTGAGGCCGGCATCGACGCCCTGGTCCGCATGGACCGATACGATTTGGGCGTGCTCCCCGCCGAGTTGCAAAGGCCGCTGGTCGACGATCCAGACGGCCCCGCCGCCGTCACCGCATACGACTACTCCGAGCGCATTCCTCCCGCCGATCAGCACCTTCGCACCTACGCCCGCCTCATCGCCGCGCACCACGCCGCGCTCATGCCGGCCTTCAGCCTTTACTACGCAAGCCTCCCCGATCATCGCAACCTTTGGAAAGAGCCCGTCACCTCGTTGCTCGACCCTGCGCACATGTACAACCCATCCAATCCCGCAACCGGCGAGTTAAACTACCCGCTGCCGCTGTGGGCCCATCGCCTCCCCGCCCCCGCCCAGCGCTATCTTGAGTCCAACGAACAGAAGAAGGCCGCGCAGTCCGCCCTCCGACTCTGGCGAATCAATCAAACCATGTTCTCCGCCTTTCCCCACTACATCGCCGCATCCGGCGCGGACGCAGACGGAGCCATGTCCGGAATCTCACTGCATACCGAGCTTGAGTTGCTCGTCCGCCTCGGCCTCTCCCCGCGAGAAGCCCTCGCCGCCGCCACCAACAACTACGCCCTCCAGTTCGGCTGGACAGAGCTAGGCCAAGTCGCCCCCGGCCGCCGCGCAGACATCCTCGTAATCGACGGCGACCCCACATTGAACATCTGGAACGCCCGCCGAATCTCCACCCTCATCGAAGACGGCGAAGTCATCGACCGCGACGCGCTGCTGCGGTTGAAGAAATAAATCCGCATCGCATCCGAACAAACAAGAAACTGGGTGCCCCATCCATTCGACGTTCTTGGTCGAATGGGTGGGAAAGCACAAACCTCAACTGGAAGATCTCAACCAAGCACGAAAATGGGTCCCCAACTTCGGCGCGTTTTTTGCACCTAAGGTGGGAGAGCACGAACCCAACCCGATCCCTCTCCCACCTCAAGCGCGTAATCTATCTATATAGGCACCCCATGCCGACCGCCGCCACTCAGCCCCGCCGCACCTTCGAACAGACGCTCCTCAGCGCCCGCGACACCATGCAGCTCCGCGAAATCCTCAAGCTCGCCGTCGACGGCTTCCGCGCCAGCAAGATGCGTTTCGCCCTCACCGCGCTGGGCATGGTCATCGGCACGGCCTCGGTCATTCTAGTTGTCACCATCGGCCTCACCGGCAAGCAATACATCCTCGGCCTGCTGCAAAAAATCGGCACCAATTCCGTTGAGCTCGAATACGCCGGCGGCGGCGCAACCCCAGCCGAGCGCGTCCTCTACAACGACTTCCTCACCCGCCTCGACGAGAAGGCAGTCGACCACCAGGTCCCCGGCGTCATGTACTCCTCGCCGGTGCTGGAAATGCACGAGCGCGTCAGTTTCGGCGGCGGCGTCACCCGCGACACGCAGGTACTCGGCGTCAGCCCCCAATACCGCAACATCCGCAACCTCATCGTCACCAACGGCCGCTTCCTCGACGACACCGACGACTCCGAACACATCAAAGCCGCCGTCGTCACCGAGATTTTCGCCCGCCAGCGCTACGCCTCCGACGACAACGCCATCGGCCAGACCTTTCGCGTCCAGGGCATTCCCTTCACCATCATCGGCGTCTTTAAAGAGGCCGTGGACGACTTCGGCCAGTCCGAGATTCAGGATGAAACCGTCCTCATCCCCTACTCCGTCGGCGTCTACTTCGCTGGAACGGACAACATCAACCAGATCTACTTCTCCATGAGCAGCATGTCCGACGTCCCCGACGCAGCAAAAGAAATCGTCCGTGTCGTCAGCTCGCGCCACCGCCGCAACTCCGTCTACAAGGCGCAAACGCTCTCCGCGCTGCTCTCCACCGCCGCCGAAATCGCCGACGCACTCACCGCCCTGCTGGTCATGGTCTCCGCCGTCACCCTCGCCGTCGGCGGCGTGGGCATTATGAACATCATGCTGGCCAATGTCCGTTCCCGCATCCGCGAAATCGGCATCCGCAAGGCCCTCGGCGCAACCTACCGGGAGATCAAGCTCCAGTTCTTATCCGAAGCCATCATCATCTCGCTCACCGGCGGCCTCGCCGGCACCATCGTCGGACTTTCCTTGCCCATCTCCGTCCGCCTCTTCACCGACTACTCCATCCCCATCTCGCCCTGGTCCGTCGTCATCGCCCTGGCCTCGGCCACGCTGGTCGGCGTAATCTTCGGCACCGTCCCCGCCACCCGCGCCGCCCAGATGGACCCCGTAGAGGCCCTCAAATATGAGTGACCCCAACTATCCCACTGCCGCCGACCAAAATCCACCTGCCCCGCCTGATACTAACCCAGAGCCAAGCGGCCCCAATTTAGTCCTCTACTTCGCCCTCATCGCCTTCGCATTAGCCGCTGCCATCGCCATCGCCCTGATGATCGTCCGCCCCTTCTACCTGCACCGCTGATGCAGGGTGCCCCATCTTCGGCGCGTTTTTCGCGCCTAAGGTGGGAGAGCACGATCCTGACCCATCCCATCTCAAACAACCGCAAAAGCACTGTGCCCATCCATTCGACGCAGTTTGTCGAATGCGTGGGAAATCACGAACCTCAATCAGAAATCCTCAACCAACCAAGAAAATGGGTGCCCCATGTCTCGATTCTGAGACATGGGAAAGCACGAACCCAACCCAGCCCATCTCATCCAGCCACGAAACCACCGTGCCCCATCCATTCGACGTTCTTTGTCGAATGGGTGGGAGACCGCGAACCCCAACCCTCGGATTTCGTATCACGTAAAAACTGCCCCACTCAGAAAATTTCCCCGAACGGCGTAACTTACTTCCTTCCACACCCCCGCCAGCGGTTATCATTCCACTCATCGGATCTAATCTTCGAAACGAACCATGGACAAACACAGAAAGAGGTCAGCAATGGCGAAATCCCCCGGCACGAAATCCACGTCCGCGAAATCCCTATCGGCGAAGTCTCCGTCCTTCGCGCAGCAGCCACGCGTCCTTCTCCCCGGCAGCGAGAGGGCCGCGACTCCAGGCGCAACAGGGATGAAGGCTCCCTCGCCCCAATCGAAAGTCACCGTCTCGGTCATCGTGAAGCCCAAAAATCCGCTCAAGATCAACCGCCGCGGCCCCGTGCGCGTCAGCCGAACCGAGTACAAGAAGCTCTACGGCGCCGATCCTGACGCAATCAAGCTGGTGAAGTCGTTTGCCAAGGAGTTCAACCTCTCAGTCGTCCCCGATCCAACCCAGGCCGTCCGCTGCACAGTTCAACTGACCGGCACGGTTGCCGACATGCAGAAGGCCTTTGGCGTAACACTCCAGCAAAGCTCGATTAACAACGTGCCCTGCCGCGTCCGCCAGGGCGGAATTTCCCTCCCGCAATCCCTCATCGGCCCGGTGGAGGCCGTGCTGGGACTGGATAACCGGCCCCAGGCACGGGCGCAGTTTCGTCTCTTCCAACCCAGCGCCGGCGCAGCTGCCCCCTCCAGCTACACCCCGCCCCAGGTCGCCCAGGCATACAAGTTCCCCGCGGGCGCGTCCGGCGCAGGGCAAACCATCGGCCTCATCGAGCTAGGCGGCGGTTACCGCGCAGCCGATATCACCGCCTACTTCAAGACGCTCTCGATCGCTGCCCCAACCGTCACCGCCGTCAGCGTGGACAAAGGCAAGAACAGCCCCTCCAACGCCAACGGCGCGGATGGCGAAGTGATGTTGGACATTGAAATATCCGCTTCGGTCGCTCCGGGCGCGAAGATCGCTGTGTATTTTGCCCCCAACACCGACCAGGGATTTATCGACGCCATCACCACCGCGGTGCATGACGCCACCAACAAGCCCAGCGTCATATCCATCAGTTGGGGCGGGCCGGAATCGAGCTGGACGCAGCAGTCCATGACCTCGCTCGACGCGGCCTGTCAGGCGGCTGCGGCCCTGGGCGTCACCATCACCGTTGCCGCTGGCGACGACGGCTCTACCGACGGCGCAACGGGCAACAACGTCGACTTTCCCGCATCCAGCCCCCACGTCCTGGCCTGCGGTGGAACCAAGCTCAACGCCAACGGCGCAACCATCGTCTCCGAGGTGGTATGGAATGAGCTGGCCAGCA
>Ga0302320_10009679_pt1 | contig 20656 bp, 10 predicted proteins | sample Bog_T0_3_FD_202130 | JGI IMG/M metagenome (GOLD analysis project Ga0302320, IMG submission 202130) | Peat permafrost microbial communities from Stordalen Mire near Abisko, Sweden - Bog_T0_3 | ecosystem: Environmental > Terrestrial > Soil > Wetlands > Peat | place: Sweden: Abisko, Stordalen Mire...
GATGCCCCGCGAAAAAGTCCGGTTGGCCATGTAATTCTTCATGATGTCCACCAGCGTCTTGTCCACCTTCTTGTCCTTGCCGGCGAACTCGTCGAAGCAGACACAATCCCAGAAACCGACCAGACCGATCTTACCATTTGCGGCATTGCTCACGAACAGTTTTGGCGACGTCACTTCCGAGCCGGAGATGAGCATCCCGTGCGGCGAGAACTCCGCGTAAATATGGGATTTCCCGGTGCCTTTCGGGCCAAGTTCCAGCAGATTGTAATTGCGCTCGCAATACGGGATGAGGCGAATTAGTGTCAGCAGCTTCGCCCGCCGCCCGAACATCTCGGGGTTAAACCCCATGCTCTGCATCAGCACATCCATCCACTCTTCGGTGGTGAACTGCGCCCGCGCTTTGAGAAATTGGTCGAAATCTACCCCAGCTACCTGGATGGGCTTCAGAGTATCAATCTGCCACGGACTTACCTTGGAATCTTCCGCCACCTCGTAGGTCACATCGGTGATGCACCAGATGCCTCCGACCAGAAGTTTTGGATAACGACGGACAAAGTCATCCGAGATGGGCACTTTCTTTATGCCGAGGTTTGTGAACTCGGCCTCGTAGAAACCGCCTTTGTCGTTTAATTCGACCGTCAGCTTGTCGATGACCTTGTGACGCCCCTTTTCCTTGATGGTGGACTTTACCAACTGCGCCTGATTCCGATGCACGTAATGTTTGGCGAGAATCTTTTGAACGGATTCGAGGCCAGCCTTGATCACTTCGTTGTCATCGGTGGCGCAGTGCTGACCGAGCAAGTATTCGAGCACGTACGTGGGAACAACCGCGTTTTGCTTCAGTCCGTTGGTCAGGTCCTTCCGCACGACCAACCCGGGGAAGTGCAAAAGGATCTTCTGATCCAAAGGACTCAACTGGCGTGACGCGGCAACAAAAGGTTTTGGCGCTTCGACGGGCGTCGGGTCAGGAGTGGGTTCAGTTTTCATTCGAAATCGCTGGTGAATGGTTTCTGGAGTTTGACGCTATGCGCCTTATACGTGACGACCTGGGTGGTGCCGGGGACAGTCTCTTCAAGACGAATCTCCACATCGTGATTGTTGAACGCATCGGCGACGGGCGACAGCACCAACAACATGGTTGTCTCCCGCTGGCGTGCCTCCGTCTCCTTGGAATCAAACGTCTGCGTCTTGATTTCGGAAAGACTCGTGCCGTCTTTGGCGAAGACGCCAACGCGGAGCGTGCGGGGCAAAACCTTGGCGAGGGCAGGCCGATCCTGAAAGAGCGCGATGGAAAGCTGTCCCGTGGTGATCTTGGCAGGCACGCGCAGCAGTTCGACTTCCACTCTCCCGGTGTCGTCCATGCGGGCCTTGTGGATTTTGACCACGGGCAACACCACCTCCTGGAGGCTGATGCCTCCGTGAACGTATCTCATCCCGGAACCCTGGAGCGGAAAGCGCCCGAGCGAGAGGGGAAATGCAACCGACCAGTCACCACTCACCCCGAGAGCTGCGGTGTCAAAGACCTTCACCTTCGCGTCCGTCGAAATGTCCCGGCCAATTGCAAACCGCCGATCGCGGAAAGTCCATTCTCTGGCGGTGGGAAGCGCGGTGGCATCGTCGGTGGCCACTTCGTCCTGCTGGAAGAGAAAGCCGTGATCCGCCGTGAGCAGCATGTTGCTGCCGTTAATATTCGCTACTTTCTTGATGATCTGTTCCAACTCTCCAAAAGCCTGCTCCACCGCATCGAAAGTTTTCGCCTCTGTGCCAGCCGTGTGGCCAATTTTGTCGATGACGTTGTGGAAAATGTAGATGACCTCATGATCACGCATCAGCGCGCGGCCATTGGTTTTCGTGTTCAGTTCTAGGAAATCCTCAGCCTGGATGCCTGTGGCTGCGCCACCACAGGTGAGTTTTAGGATTTTGGCGCGATTTTCGGTGCCAGAGGCGCTTTGGCCATCAATGGTCACCGTCGCCGTCGTGGCATCTACGGCCAACTGCTGGCCGGGCAACAGCGCCGCCATCCCGAGTTGGGTATATGAGGGCAGCACTCCAAAGAGCGCATCCACCTCGGCGGTCCAACGATTGGCGGAGCGCAGCCGCTGGGCAAACTCGGCCGCCGCCTCATAACGAAGCGCATCGGATATAATGACGAACACCTTTTGACCCTTGGAGAGGAACGGCTGCACGTATTGACTGAAAAACCTCCTTTGCGAGATCACCCCAGGACACTCCCAAGCCTCCATGCCACGCACTTGATCGCTCCACCGGTCGGCCAGTGGGAGCAGGAAATTGTTCACGTAAGACTTCTCCACCCATTGGGTAATTTGCTCCATGACCTGCACCTGACCATAGCGGCGTAGATTCCAGTGGCAGCGCCGGTAGGCAAGATCAATCCGCCACCAACTGGCTACGTAACGGGTGATGCCGCCGGCCACCGAATCCACCGTGAGTTCAGCCGAGGCCAGCAATTCACGCAACTCCACGGCTTGCTCCAGAGCGGCGTAGCCGTGCTCATGCTCCGGCCGCCAGAAGGAAGCGCGCCGCCGTTGCACCACCGCGCGCAGTTCGGTGGCGGCGGTCCCGTTTGCAAACGACTGGCAGAGCCGATGCAGGGTGAATTTCTCGAAAATCTCAAAGGTGTCACAGTCGCCGAGTGCCTTTCGCTCATCCAACCCGCCGAGCGCGTTGGCGATTTGCAGTTCCTTTTCCATCTGGTGTGACCATTGGCGAAACGAAAGGCTGTGGGTCTGGCTATCCTTCCAGCGCTGGAGGAAAACTTTTGCGTGAGGATGCTGGGTCACCTGACCGTCCAAAGGATTGGCTCCCCGGAAAAGGGACACGGCGAAGTCCCGCAACGAGGGCGTGGTCGAAGCGTAACCGAACAAGCGGTCCACTTCCTTCCAGAACGACTCGCCCAAACCTGAAGACCCCAAGCACTCGTTCACCGGATCGTTGGCGATCAATTCCACCTCCACGGCGGTGCCAAGAAACCGCAAAAGCATCGCATCCAGATCCACCGCCGTGCCCGCGAGGACCGACATCATCTTGAGCCGAATTTCCGAGCTTTGATCATCCTTGTGGATCAACTCTCGCAGCGCATCAACCCGTTTCCCGCTAACGAAATACGGGGCGTGGTCTTCCGCGAGATGCAGAAATTCATGTGGCAACCCGACATCCTGTAGGGCGAGCGACGCCTTGTCGGCCTTGTATTCATAGCCCTGAAGCAACAAATCCAACAGCCAGTTATCCGCATCGGCCGGTCGCACCGTCGGGACGTAAATCAGGAACTTGGCCACCGGGTTGGGATCACGAACGACGCGGACTTTGGTGCCGAACTCATTGCCGGCAACCGTGAGTCTTGTCACCGTGGCGTCAGCGAACGCATTGAAGGTCTCCACCCACTCGCCGGTGGCGTCGTACCAAAAGACCAGGCGATGTCGCTGGAACACTCGCTGGAGGCTGTCGTGGATTCGTTTCATTGAATTTTGTTCTCCTCCAGGTATTCTCGCGTTTCGGCGGTGTCGCGTGGGCGTTGGCCGTTGATGGGATAAACGATTTTACCCGGATCATCCAGCGCGATGAAATGAGCGGTCGCAAGTTCAATCAGGTTGCTTTCGCGAATCAGACGGACCCGCCAGTTGGCCGTATCCGGGGTTGGTTGATAGTCCGTGATCAGCTGCGCGCAGGTTCTTCCGATCAATTTTAATACAAAGGCTTTCAAAGCTTCTCGCGAGGGATGGTTGAGTTCTGTGAAGTTACGGAAATCTCTATAGCTCTCAATCAGGCAGTATTTGGGCAGGTTCAATGTGTAGAACGTAGAGCTCCAATAGCGAAAGAAGTTTCCGTCGCCGATGGTGAAGAACGCACGGCGGATTTCCGGGGTAATACCCTTTCCGAACTCGCGCTCAATGACCGACGCAACGTCTGCGAGGAGTGCGAAATCAAAATTCTCGGAAGTCGGATCGTCATTCACGCAATCCAAAGCAAACGAGATCCGGCCCAGCAGGAAATGAGCGTCCTCAAGACGGTGCAGAAGTTTTTTTTGCCCCACATTTTGAACGAGTAATCGAGCTTTCCGTTGCTCTTCTTCAACTTGCCTGCCGGCAAAGCCGGACCGAATTTTGGCGGAAGCGAGAAATTCATAAATCGAATTTGTTCCTTGTGCCAGTTCGTCGAGCAATCGAATTCCCGCCACGAAGTTTTCTGGGCGATCAGCGACACTGTGGGCGATAATATTTCGCACAACTCGCCTCCAATCCGCCATGTTTTCCTGGGAAATAGAAGCAGCGGCCTCGTGAAGCCTCAGTTGAGCATACAAAATTAAGCGTCTCTTGTATTGCGGTCCCTTGGTCTGGATAATCTCTTCCAAAATCGATTTGTGCGAAGGTGGTGAAGAGTCGGGAAATTCCCAATTCAAGCGAGCTTCATCCCGCATTGCTTCGTGTTTTTCGGAAAGCAGCCCAAGGCGATCCCTCAGCTCCCCGTAATGGGACACTTCGAAATGTTTTGGCTCCATGGCCTCCGGATCGTTCAGCAAATTCTGAAGGTCATCTGCGACCTTTTCCACCGCCGAGCTGTGTCTGGCAATTGAACAGACCAAGGAATGCATGATAAAAGAAAGAAACGCATGGTCGATCCGCTTTAGTCCCGACTCTTCGTTCGGACAAAGTTCCCAGAAAATGTCGGTCCACCGGGTATCGATTCGGATAGCGAACCGTTCTTTCGGGTCGAGGGGGTCCTCCCAGCACTGATCCTCAACCCGCTTGCCGAGCAAAGCCTTAAAACTTTCAAACGCGGTGAGCGGCTTGCCGCGGGCATTCATTTTGATGTAAAGATCATCGGAAAGACCGAATTTCTCCAACTCCACCAAAAGGAAACGAATGGGCGAAGCATCCCCGCCGGACGTCAGCCGATTCCAGAGATTATCGGGCCATTCCAAGGTGGAGATTTTATCCAGAACGGTCAGCATGCCGGCTACCGTCGGGTCAAACTCCCAAACCCCCACAAACCATGGGTAATCCCTGATTCGTTGGCTCAAGGGATCTTGTGCGGATACTCCCTCTACCGAAACGTCTTCCCCAATTAACTTTCGACAAAAATCGCTAGAACTGATCCGCGTAGCATAGGAAAATTTGCTCAGGATTGGAGCGTAAACATCAACGGATAGCCCGGCAGCTCGCGCTGCAAACCAGTGCAATAGAAAAAGAGTTGTGAGGCGTTGTTGTCCGTCCAATGGACGAAAAAAGCTGTCCTTCACATCGCCAAAAATGAAATCCAACTCCACCGAATTCCCGGTAACTGCGGATTTGAGGGCATCTAAGAACTTTTTGATGACCTTTGTTTTGCTTTCCCTCCCCTGAGCATAGTCTCTTTGGATAACAGGGATCTGAACGGCATGACGATTTAGCAGCTCCCAGAAGGAAAGCCTTTCGAAATGTGAGGCGGGCGCGCTCATGGCGTGTGTCCTGTCTTTCCGGCGAAAAATGATTCCAGAGTGTTTTGTATGGCTTCAAAATAAGCCTGGCGGTCGGCCTCGGACCAGAAAGTGAATTCCTGAACCGAGGTTGAGTAATACTTCATGAAAGCGTTTTTGGTTGCGATGGGGACGAACGTTCCCTCTCGCTCTTTTTCGATGATTTTGGCCCGTTTTGCGGGAAAAACCGCATTCCCATAGCCTCGATTTGTGGCGCTATCCAACAAGGCAAGGTTGCTCAAATCGTTGATGTTTTCAGGTTTGCCGGTTTTAGAGAAGTAGCCCAGCATCTTTTGGTAAGTCGCTTCGAATTCGTTTTCCGACCAACTCTTACGCTTCAGGGAATCCGCGACTTCTTTAGCGAGTTCTTTAGCGGGTTCTTCATCTCGCAGATGTAGGGCGGCGTCTCTCAGCCATTCCCGCTGATGAATCTCGGATTCGGGTGGTCGTTCCGCGACGGAATGAATGTGCTCCACATCCCAGCCCCTCTCCTGCTTATAACGGTTGAGCGGGAAACGATAATGCCGATCGCGGCTCTCCAAGGTCGTCAAGACGTTATGGAGAAGCAAAACATTTTTAACGGCCCCTTGGCCATATTCCAGTTTTTCAAGGTCTTCAGGTATGGACGCTTTAATACGACTCCTCACCCCGGCAAGAAACTTAGATTTTCTAACATCGGTGGATTCACCCCACAGATCACCCAAAGAGGTGCCGGCTGCAATCAGGAAGCCAATTAAATGGTAAAGCTCCCAGTCCAGATACCAATCTTGGAGTTGTTGAAAGCAGCCTTTGACTTCCTGCCATTTCTCCAAGACAAAACCCTCATCCGCTTCTTTTGGGAAATTCTTAGCATATGCACGGAAGAGCGCGTAGCTGTCGTCATCGACGATTCCCGTTAACAGGCGGAAAATAAGATCGATACGCGTTTCCGCCGGATCGCTAGGGCTGGTGAGGAAATACCAGAACTTATCGTCGTGAAGGGCGGCTTCGATGCGATCCCACTCTCCGGAGATTTCCATTTGTCGAATCTGTGCAGACTTCGTCTCCTCCGAGGAGGCACCGGTCTTCATGAAATTGGAACTTTTCAGGAACAAGCCACGAATGAGTTCGGCATTGGTCAGGGGGATTTTTCCACAATTGATTCGGGTGAAAATCTGCACGCCTTCAGAACCTGTCGGCTCATACCAGATCACCCGAACCCGGCGCCGGAATACACTCATGAATTGGTCTTTGTCCAGGGTGCTTCCGAGGTTTTTTGCCCATTCCCCGATGGTCTGGTATGCCTTCGAGATGTGAGCGAAATCGATGTTTTTATCGTTGAAATCGACCGATCCGTCTGCCTTCACCGCGAGACTCTCCAGAAATTCCTTCGTTCGTTCTCTCGACTCGTAATCCAGCTCAAGCATACGGTCTTTGTCGCGCCCCCGCCACATTTCGTTGATGTAGCGGGTAATCAGATAAATGGTGGTCAAGCGTTGCTGCCCATCAATCACCTCCCATTGCCCGGAAACCAAGCGGCGAACAACCAAAGGCTGGAGGCAGTAAAATTCCTCCGGGTCGCGTGACTTTTGCTCAGAAAACTGCCGAATATCTTCCAGCAGTTCCCGGACCTCGTCCGGAGTCCAGCGATAGCCCCGTTGATAAGACGGCACGAAGAAGCTTCGTTGGCTCAAGGTCTCGACAGATGGTGTCTGATTTTCAATTTCGGTTTTCATTCCTCCTCCTTGGCGGCGAGGCCGGCGATGGTTCCACTATACCAAAAAACCAGGCGATGGCGCTGGAACACTCGCTGGAGCCTGTCGTGGATACGTTTCATTGAATTTTGTTCGCCTCTAAGTATTCTCGCGTTGCGGTGTTTTTGTGTGGGCGGATTCCGGGGATGTCTCAGGTGAACTACTGCGCGGCTCAGGGACACTAGAACCCATTTCTGGAAAATCTTTTGTTTGCGTTGATAATAGAGGCAGGAGCGTGAATTTTATCTCGTCCGATTTATGACTCAGGGCTTTAAGACACAGACACTTAGTTCCGTCTGATATGACAACATCTAGCGGCCACTGCCAGATATTAGATTTCTTGAGAATGCGAGCATTCTGACCGTCGAAACAATTTGCTCGGATGACGACGCAAATCGCTACCTCTGCGGCCGCCTGAACCGCGGGATCTGAAAGCAATTTTTCGATCCTTACTCTGAGATCAATGTCGTTGGGCTTTTCCGCCCCTTTTGAAACGGATCCGATGGTCTTAATTTCTGCCCGGCCAAGCACGGCTTCCCTCTCGCCGAGAGCAAGCTTGAGCTTTTCTCGAAGTGCGAGCAGTTCTACCAAGGTGTAGGAATGAGAATTATCCATAGGCCGAGTAATGCCAATCTGGCGCATCAATCATCTTCCTTGGCGGCGAGGCCGGCGATGGGGGCGAGGGCTTCGCCGAGTTTCAGGTAATTCACTTTCACGCCGTCGTCGAGATCCAGTTCGATGCGAGCTTGGGCGAGGGGCAGAATGGTCTGGCGTTCCCACTCCTCGCACTCCGTGAGAATTTTGGTGAGCTTGTCGGACTCCTTGCGCGCTTCTGTTTTGGCTTTGGCGGTGCTGGCGCTGGCTTGCTCATGCGTGAGGTGGGCGAGGCGGTTGCGCAGCTTTACCTCGTATTCACGGAGGTAACGGTTCAGCACCAGGTTCATCGTGTCCTTGGTGTAGCGGTGCAAATAAATGAGGGCGCTGAAACCTTTCCGGGGACTCTGGACCAGCCAGTAAATCGGGCGTTTCTTGTAGGTTTGGAGATGATCCTTGTAAAAATCATTGAGGAAATATTTTCGCAAATCCTTGCCGAGGGAATCCTCGATGAACCGGAGATTTTCCCGCAGCGTGGCTTCGCCGAAGGTGGCGCGGAGAAAATCACGGGTGCGAGACACGATGTCGTCCTCGAACCATTCGCCGTCGAGCACGGGGATGATGCCGTCTTCATCGGGAGCAAAGGTGAGTTTGTCCAACGGACGGTTCACCTTGGCCAGATATTCTTTTATGGTGTCGCCGGCGTTGGCGAGGATGAGGCCGGGCTGGTCCAAGGAATAGCGGCCCATCATGCAGCCGATGGCGTAAGAGAGGAATGCCGCCGTGTCCTTGCGGAAATCGGCGCGGGCGAGGGTGATTTGCTCCTCGGGCACTTCAGGCTTGAGTTCGTCCCGCAAACCGTAGGCCGCGATGAAGAGGCGGTTGTTTTCCGTCTCTAACTCCTGCATTCGGTGGGTAGCTACTTGGCAATACGATTCCCAGTTCCGCCAGCTTGTCGCCAGCGCCACGCCCTTTAATCCTGTCCGCAACAATGGCATGTCGCGGAAGTCCAACGAGGTCTCGAAGTTGTCCCAGTCGGCGTGGGAAAGCATTAAACATTCAGCAGCACGTTTTTCTACCGAGTTATGGTCAAGTAACTGAAGGGGTAAAAACGGTAACGAGAAAACATCATTAACCGTGGTGTTTACTGTTGGATTTAAAGCCCTTAGGTAGTAAATCGAGACTATCGAGTTTAAACACGCTAGAGCCACCATGTCACACTTAAAGTCGCTCGTAAAAATTGTTGGCGCACCGGAACTGTATTGGGCAATCGGACGCTTTATCCTGAAACCTGATATCACGGACGTAACAAGCGACCATGTAATCCCTTCCTTTCCCCAGAAATTTTCATTGCAAAGGCCGCCATGAGTTGCGTAAGAAGAACGCGCGGATTGGCTCCAGTCAACAACATGCAGTTCATTGCCATAATATTTTCGGAAATCTCCTCCATTTGCATACACAACCCATCGCGCATCAGATCTATTAACTTCCCAAAAATATCGTAAATACTTCTCATTGTCATGTGTCTTATTTCTACCTCCTGAAATAAACACGTCCCCAATTTTATGTTGTCCAAAGTTCTCGAGGCCATTTATCCAATACGCTATAGGGCTCCCTGGAATCTTTTGAAACGCGGAAGGAGAAGACCTGTAATAAATTTGCAATCCTTTTGGATTCGATTGAGATGGGATTTCGTTTTCCCCATCTTCATTTCGATACTGGTCAAAGTCGTATTTATAAGAGACGTCTGCCTTTGCATTTAAGAATAATTTGCCGATATCGTCATAATGAAGGTGCTGAAAGTTTCTTTTATGCAGCTTGAAAAAACTGCCTTCCTTTGTAGAGGGCGGAGTCCTCTTAATAACAAAGGCAACGGAGCCCCAGTCTATTCCAAAAATTCCTCGGCCCATGTGTAACATGGAGTCAATAGTGCTAAAAGTCAGCATTTTGCGCCTTATAGATTCAAATGTTGACAGGAACAACCAAGACGGCAAGTTTATCATGCCTAGGAATCCGCTTATTAGTACCAAATCCAAGCTGCGCTCCATAAACATGGAGAATAAATCGGCCTTACTAAGAGGAAATTTGTCTTTCGCCCATTGGGCTATAATGGGATTCATGCCGCTAAATCCCAAATACGGGGGGTTCGCAACGACGACGTGATACCTCTGTGTAAGCGCTTCGGCTTGTCCGAACACGCGAAGGACTTTGAGGTGTATCGAGGCAATCATGAGATCGGCATTACCGCTTGCCGCTCTCCGCTTGGCGATTTGGGAATGGGCTGACTTGATTTCCTGCTCATTCAGGCACGGTTGAATCAATGAGCCAAAATTCTCCGCCTCTTCGAACTGGCAAAGCAGTTTTGCAAGTTGCGGATGAATTGAAAACGGTTGGGCGCCCAGTGCTTTGAAATAAGCAGACAGTTCACCTTCATGAAAGCGCACATCGCGCAGTTCAATGATGTTGGGCCGAACGAGATGGTCGGTTTGGAAGAAACGTCGGGACTTTTCCCGTGCCTTAAAGACCAGTGCCAGTTCAGAAAGTTGGGCAGCGCGGGGACATATTTCTAAACCGTAGAGGTTGTGCCGCAGGATAAGGGCGGGAATCTCGTTAAGTGCGTAGCCTTCCTCCTCATAAATCAGAACAAGCAAATCGAAGGCGTAGGTGAGCATGTGACCGCTGCCCGCGGCGGGATCGAGCAGACGGATTTCTTCAGGTTTGCTGATCTTCAGAAAACTGGTCTCGGCTTGGCCGTCGATGTAGTACGGCATGTGGTCGCGCAGCTTGGAACTGGGGTGATTCAACAGCCAGAGCCGGCCGAGGGAGTTCTCAAGAAGATAGCGAACGATCCAATGCGGCGTGAAGAGTTGGGTTTTGGCAGGAATCTCCTCTTTTTGAACGGCGTGGCCCTGTTTAACCTTGGCATCCACATCTGCTTTTTTCTCAGAGATGTAGAATTGGTAAAGCCAGCCGAGGATTTCCACTTCGCAGCAATCCTCGTCGCTGATCTCGGTGCGAAAGCCGTGGACAACGGAATGTTCGGTCAGTAGATCATCGGGCAGGAGCAGTTCGGTTTCATCATCAAGCTTCTCAAAGATGTCCGGCAACAAAGCGTTGTAAAAACGGCAGGCGGCGAGAACGAGATGCCGATAAACCTCACCCTGCGCGTCCGACGAGGGAATGCGGCCGTCCAAGAGATCATTGAGCCGTTTGACGTTGGTGTGGGTTTGCAATTCTTCGGGCAACGCCCCAGTCCGGGTGAGCTTGAGCAACTCGGGTTGGGTCTCGGCGGCGCTGGCCGGTGTGAGAACACGGGAACGGAACGGATGCCAGCTACGAGCGTCCATGAAACGCAGCGCCGCCAGACGATTAAACCAGGTGTAGGCCACACGCTCAATGAGTCCGGTCCGATCCGCCTGCTCAAGCTTGTGTAGCGCTGCCACCTGCGGCGCGTAGGTGGTCAAAAAATCGGGCGTCTTGGCGGAGAGCGCGAAATCGAGCTTGCGCGTGACCGCTTCCATGAGCTGCTTGCGGACAGCAGGGGCGAAAGTCTTGAGCGCGGCGGTGTTCATGCGGTGGGCAATCGGAAATAAGTTTGAATCGCTGACCGAAGGACGGCTGGGCGAATCCCACCACCAAGCGTATTTTTAATGGATGCCAGAATTGCCGGCCATTCTGGTGAAGCGTCCGGAAAAGCGTCAAGAAACCTGGCAATGTCGTCGATGATGGTCTTTGAAAGTTCTGGTCCGGGCTGTCCGGGAAGGGTTGCGGCGAGCCGAAAAACATCCGCGCTATGCTTGTCAATTTTCTTCGAATCAATGACCTCTCCTTCGGCCTTGCTTTTGGTCAAGTTTAGCCATGCATGCGCCTTCAAGGGGATAAGTGCAGTGGCGTTGGCAACCCAGAGGCCATCCTGCACATCATGATTTGCCTGGATGAGACCATAGTAATCGGCATTTAGCAGAAGGGCTGAAAGACTATGTTTGCCAAGTTGGGTAGAGATAGGTATGGCTTTCTGGCCTTCAGCCAGATCAAAGCTCTCATGGTTCCGACTGCATAACTCTAGCTTGTACGGAAACTCTTTCCGTTCGGGTTTAGTGAAACGGTATAAAATAGGAACGCCATCGCTACGCTCGCTGATTTCATATTTCCCTTCCGCGATAAAGGCCTTCATGGCTGCGATGAAGGCAGGCTTGAGTTCCTCAACCATCACCACGATATCCAGATCCTTGGTCGCACGAAACTCCAGCCCTTGCGAGGTGAACCATTCATCGCAAGCGGCGCCTCCGATGAGGGTAAGGTCGCCAGTGAAAGCCCGGAACCTCTCGCGAAAAATCTCAATCCCGTTTACCATTTGACCTCCGCAACGAGTTGTTCCAATTGCTGTTGGACGCGCTCGTCCGTTGAATCACGCAGGCTCAGAAAGAGGGACAGAGGATCCACCATACGGTCGTCGCCGAGCAGTTCCGGACGGTACGACCAAATCTCAATTTTGGCCGTCGCATTTTCTGCGTCGCGGCAACCCGCGTACGTGCCGCGCTCCAGGAAATCCTGAAATATCGGGAGCGGCAAGGCATAGGTTGGCAGGCGGTCCGGGGAGATCATGGTCCTCAGGCTCAGGGCACTCATCCCTGCAAGCAAGGCTGGATGCCCGGGTTTTTCCCACCTAACCCAGCGCGTCTTTTTAACGGGAGAGGTCAGCTGCGGCTTCACCTGCTCCCAAAGCGGACGGCCAGTGGTCATGAAATCCAAAACCATGGAGCGACCGTTTCGGACGATTTTACATATTCCAGTGGCTTCCAGTTCATCCTTCACCTTCGTCATCATCATCGCGGAATATTGAACTTTCTGCGCAATGTCCTTGAGCGACATTTCGGCGAGCGGCCCGCGCAACAGATGGTAGAGCACCGTGCATTGGGCAGCGGGACTGAGGGTTTCCCGCCGCTTGGAATTCGGTTGGGGGAATCGCTCCCGCAAATCGATCAAGCTGTTCGGGATGAAAGTTTGGCTGCCAGGGACGATGAACGGAATCCCCATCTGGACCATCCGATTTCTGGCGTAGGAAGGCAAAATTGGCAGGACGAAAACAACGGCTTCGCCGAGCTTCAGTTTAAGGGTCTCCGCATGTTTCGCGTATTCGCCCGGCGAGCCGGTTTCCCAGTCCTCCGCTTCCAGCGCCAGATGGAACTTGCGTCCAAATAGGCGTGTTGAAAAAATGGCGAACCGTTCGCGCAAGAACAGTGGCACGGTGGAAGCCGACTCCGCCACCAAATCGAGATGCTCTCCCGATACGGCTTCGAGATAACTAAGCAGGCTTTGTTTGAGCGAAGGCATGCTGGATAAACTAAACGCGCACGATACACTCGTCAAGTGTATCGTGCCAAATGTTGTTATCGTGTTGATTCACAGGCTGATGCGGTTTCCTTTTTTCAACTCTGCCTGGGCCGCCGCACGCAGAGCCGCGAGCCATTGATCAAGATCCGCCTCGGTGGCGATGTAAGGCAAACTGCATTGAGGGCGCAGGCTGCTGGCCGAAGTGTAGTGGACGGGTGGCGCGGGCGGTGGAGTTTTTTCGCCAGGTTTCCCCGGGCCTGATGGGGTCGGCACCGCGAGCCGGGCGGCCAAGGCCAATTGGGCGGGATAATCCTGCGTGAGGTAACGTTGGAGACGGTCGCGAATGCCGGTGACGAAACGCGCGGACTGAATGGCGGCGCGAGCCTCCACGGTCAGCGCGAGCACCTGGGTGCGGTCGGCACCGTTCAGCCGCTTGAAATCGTCGATGGCCTGGAGCCTGGCCAACTGGGTTTCCAAAGTGGCAAGTGCCCGGTCACGCTCGGCCTTAAGCAGGTCTGCAAGGATGGCGCGCAACTTGGCCACGGCAGCCTTGGCTTTGGGAACATCATTGCCTCGATACGGATGAGCGGATGCCGCCAGGTCACGAAGAGGCTGCACCTCAATGGCCGGAACTTCGGCAAAGTTCGCCTCCTCTTCCCGCAGGAAAGTGATGGATTCATCATACGCAACACGTTGAGCACCGTGCATGAACGCTTTGATCGGTGAAAGAACATCTTCTTTCGCCGTCAGCAGGTCGTCCTGAAAGTCATGCAGATGATTGAGCAGATAGGTGTAATTCTTTTCCTCCAGTGCATTGAGTTTCACAACAATGGGGCGAAGCGGTTCGAGAAAAGCGTAGCGGCCAGCCTGGTCGAGCAGCACAGTGAGATCGTGGGCCTCAGCAGTAAGGGCTTCACAGGTGATCTGGCCGACCGAGCGGGCTTCCGTTCCGGCATTGGGGCGGTCGAAGAAGTCGTGATGGAATTTCTTGAGCGCATTGACCTTGGTGGCATCAAATTGTTCCTGTAGGCGCACCCGGACGCTGCCGTGCTGGCGAGTGTTTCTAAGGAGGTCAAAGGCGCCACGGGCATCCAGCAGTTCCGCCGTGCGCAGCTCCACTTTGCCCATACGGAATAAACGGCTGACCAGCGTTAGCACGGCCATGGGATACCAGCCGTAGGGGCGCTTGCCAAAATTCCGAAGGATTTCCTCGATGGAGGTGCGCTCGCCATTGTTCTGGTTCCGCATCACATAGGTCAGAATTTCCTGCTCCGCTTCCGAAGGTGTCTGGGTGCCGCTGGTGAGAAGGTCGTCCTGGACCAGCAGAGCGTCTGCCAGAGTGGTTTCATCATAATCACCCTTCAGCATCCGCAGATTTGGGAACGAGAAAGAGATGAGTTCCTGACAGGCTTTGGCGAAGCGATTGCGTGCATCGCCCTCACCCACCGTATCAAGCCGGGAGCCATTGAGGTAGAGGGGGGCTTTACTCAGGAACTGACTGGCCAGTTCTTGCATGGAAGTGCGCCGGATGCTGTTTTGTTGGCTTCGCTGGTCGAGGATGGCCTTGCGTGTGGGATCCCCGGCACCGGGATTCTGCTGGACGTATTTCGCCGTCTTTAGATAGAGCCGGGCTTGATCGATCAAGCTGGTGTCGGCAGGCAGGACAGCGAGGAGTTCGGCCTTGCCCGTATTTTGCGCGGCGAGCGTGGTGGCATCGGTGTGATTGGGGTGCTCGGTGGTGATGATGTTGAGGGCGATGTCCGCCTCCCGACCGATGAGTTGATCATCGAGTTTGCGGGCGTAGGCGTAATCCTGCCCATTGCCTTCGTAACGGATCTTGGGGTCGCGGAGGACGTCGGCGTACAGGACTTTTGTAAGGAGGTCGGCCACCTGGGATTCGTCGATTTCGGTGTTCTTGATCTCGACCTCAATGTCCTTTTCGGTGTCCGTAAGGAATTCGTAGAGATCGCCGTTGCGCTGCAAGTAGGACTGACTTTCCAATAGGGACAGCGCCTCAAGCACCGCCTTTTCATGGGCGCGTATGTCGAGGTCAGGCCGGTTGATCAACAGTATGGCCACATTGCGGGGAGTGGCCTTGAATTCGCGCACCCATTTGAGCAGGAACAGCGATTTGAGAATTCGGATGGGGATTCCTTCTCCCAACTGGCGCTCCGCCATTTTAATAGTGGTCTGCATATCACCACGGATTGAAGCGGAGATACCATCATACATGAGGTCGAAGGTGGCGAGATGCCCGACGTTCTCGGTGCTCACGGCTTTGGCGACTTCTTGGAAGACTGCGAGCATGGAACGCTCTCCGACCGAAAGATATTTTCCAGTGAAGACACCATGCTTGGAGAGTTGCTGGATCGCGAACTGGAACAGGTCGAACTGGTAAGGGTGAAACGGGTAGAAATTGCAGAATTCATCACTCCCTCGCCAGCCGTGCAGATTGATGGAGTTGTCACCGAAACGATAAAGTGTTTGGAGGTTATCCTTCTCGCGGTCGTAGATGTCGGTGAGGACTTCCGGCTCGTCTTCTTTTTTCGCCAATAGCCGTTTTTGAATGACCTCGCGTACGTCCGCACTTGCAAGGGTGAGCTGGGTCTTGAATCGAGCCATGATCTTGGTGATGTCTTGTGCTTCCAAGCCTTTAAACGAGCCAAGAACGCCTTCGAGATCAGCCTGAGAAGTTACGAAAACCCAAGACCGCCCATTGCAGACGGTGTCCAGCGTTTCCGCCACGGTCTGGAGGTTCAGCATGAGCTTCGAGTTCTGGCCAATGAACTGACCGACCTCGTCAACGAAGAAGTTCAGACGGAAACCTGGCGGCTGACGCGCAATGTAATCTTTCACCATCAGCGCGAAGCTTTCGATGGAAACACGGTAGTCTTCGCGGACCTGCCGCATCAGATTGGAGGCTTCGGCCTCGGCCACATTGAAATGCGCCGCGTAAGCCTTGGCGAAAGCGGCCTTGCGCGCTGTGGCAATGGCCTCACGGTCTTTTTCCCAGGTCGCCCCATTCAACTTCAAATAGGTTTCCTTAAACGGGGCAAAATCTCCTCGCATATCCAAATCATGCTCGAAGCGGGCTATGTACCCCTGCTTACCGTAGTAGCCTTGCAGTTCGTTCAGGACCTTGACGAAAACTTCCAGAATTGGCGCAGAATGATCGCCGCCGATGCCATCAAATTTCTGGTCGATATTAAACAGGATGCTTCGTGACGGGATGGCGGTGGCCTTTCGCAGGTTGGCCTTCACAATTTCGTCTTCGATCTTCGGCAGAATGATGTCAGCGGGCCGAATCCCGTGGGCGATCGGCTGCCCATCAAGGATGAGGGAGAGAATTTTGAGCAAGTGCGATTTGCCGGAGCCAAAGAAACCGGAAATCCACACGCCATTCGCGGTCAATTCCGTAAGGTAGCGATCCGTGAAAACGCCCAACCCCCGAGCAACATCGCGGGTGACCACGTATTCCTCCAACTCGGTCTGGAGATTGCGGGCGTCATCGGCCTTGATGACGCCATCAATGGGGCGGTCAACCGGTTTAAGGAATAATTCGTGAATTTTCATGAGAATCAGATGCGGTAGTGGTCCAGATTTGTGGCGCGATAATAGGGGTTGTTTATCCGCGGGCTGGGGATCGATCCGAACAGGCGCAGATGCGAGCCGCCCGAAGGGTCCTGCGCATATTCACCAGGGAAGAAAATTACCACGGGATGCCGCAACATGGCAGGTTGGAGCGATTCGAGGATGGTGTGGGTGCGCAGGAATGGAAAGATCCGCCCCGGGCCGGTGATGAGCGTCAACTTTCCGCCATCACCCTCAATGGCGCGGATTAGACGTGGAATCATGTGGGTCTTGGGATCAGAATAATTCTGGAGGGTTTCAAGAATCTCAGCCTTTTGAGACTTAGGCTCATCTCGCAAAAGGTCTTGGAGGATACCAGCCTCATCCAATTCCTCCAAAACAAGGCTAAACAAGTCGAGGGATTTTACGGCGATGCCAACGCTTTGCAGCCGAATGACAAGGCTCTTCACCATTTGCCTCACGTCATCCTCCTGCGCGGGATCGTAAGTCTGAATGAATATCGGCACCTCGTTGGCCAGCGCTTTCATGCCGAGGAAACTCGGATGACTGAGCGTTTTGAATAGTCGCTCCGATAAATCGTTCAAATTCATGATGGGATGCCGTTGGGAATCTCAGAGTCCGGGACGAGGAAACCCGCAAGCCAAACGGGGGTGTCGGAGACTATTGCACGTCCGACCGCCGGTGACAAAACCGGTCGCTGAATGGTCCCCAATGAGGCTCCCGCTTCCAATAACCCTGCCTCAGCCAGCATTCGCAACAACACCTGGCGGATTTTGTTCTTCGATGAGGCGGTTAAACGAGCAAACTCCTGGTGTGCCAGTCTCTTGTTTTCAACGTAGCCTTCGTAGTCGGATGGGCGTAGGACAGGATCATGCACCGCGAGTTTGTCGCGCAGAACCTCGGCGGCAAACTCAAAGGCGAACCGGATGCGTTTGCATGCAGCAAGCCAAGCGATGGCGGCACGTTCTTCGGCGGTGGCCTGAACGAGAAGAATCATCTGATCGCGCGTCAATGTTTCGAGCCTTTGACGCAACTCACGCTCAAGGCGAATTACGCTGCTGGTGCTTCGGCATTGCAGGGAATTGGTGGACAGGACGCGCTTTTTCACAAGGTCCCAATCGCCAACGGCGAGAAAGCTTTCTGCGACAATTCGCGCCAACTCCGGACGTAATGAGGCGGCGGTGAAACTGAGATTGTAGCCTGATGAAGCGCCCAAGCCCCCCGGGTCGCTCTGAGTTTTCGAAGTCAGAAAATCCGCAGTTCTTCCCCCTTTATGATGGTCGCGCAGGTCGGCGTAGTTGGGTGACGAGGGCATATTGGGGCGGAAGTGTTCAATCAGATTTCAACAGACCCAATACTTGATGAGTATTGATGGCCGCAAAGCCGCAGGCCCGGACCGATGATGGTGAAAATCAGAGGCTTACGCTCCGAATTCACTTTCAGCGGATAAACGCGATCTTGCTGTGACATATCCGAATTAAACCACCACCCGGTGCTCAAGTCGAGCCTTCCGGACGTCCGCAGACGTTCCATGCCAACGGTTTCCCTCCGTCACGGCACGTTGCCAATACGACACTGAAATTACAAAGCAAACTGGCCGACTAAACTGTAAACGTCACCGCACCAAGTACGCGCGCAAGCGAGACGGCGGACGTTAAAAGTGCTCTGAACCGAAGATTGACGCAATGCGGAATTGACCGGGCCATCTGCCGCGTCGGGACGCTACCGGGTTATTTCGGGCCAAAGATTGGAAATTCGAGGTCGACGAAGAAAGTGATCTCGTGCGCACCGGGATTGAGGGAGACAACGGCCACTGGCAGGTGATGGCCATTGCCTCGGATGCCCTCGACCGAAGCGCAGGACATCGTGCGGCGGCGGTTCATGAACAATTAACGAGGGGCCGTGGCGGGAGTTTCTTGACTAATCAAATTAACGCTCTCAACCTCGGAAAATCTTAACCTGACATGCTAAGGCTGCACACCAGTAACCGCCTGGAGACATTGGCTGGGAGTTTGGCGGAAACCATTCGAAGCCCGCTGAGTTCGCCGCTTCAACCCGAGTTGATCGTGGTGCAAAGTCAGGGCATGGCCCGCTGGCTCAAGCTCCAACTGGCCCAGCATCTCGGAATCTGCAGCAACTGCGAATGCCCTTTCCCCCGCGCCGTCAGCTACGCCGCCTTCCGGGCGGTGCTGCCGGATCTGCCCGCCGAGATGCTCTACGACCCGGAGGTGCTGGTCTGGAGGGTGATGAAGCAGCTGCCGCAGCTGCTGGATGAGCCGGGGTTTGAAGGGCTGAAAAACTACCTTTCTCCGGCCAATGACAGCCGCAAGCTCTTCCAGTTGGCGGATCGGATCGCGAACCTTTTTGACCAGTACCTCGTCTTCCGGCCCGAACTGATCTTGGAATGGGAGCAGGGGCGCCAGGACCATTGGCAGGCCAGGCTCTGGCGCGAGGTCAGCACACTTTTCAGCCAGCAGCACCCGGCGGCGCTCCAGTCCAGGTTCCTGGCGCAGATAGACCGCGCCGATGTGCCGGCGACCAGCTTGCCCGAGCGAATCTCGATCTTCGGCATTTCGGCTTTGCCGCCCTTTTACATGCGCACGTTCGCCGCCTTGTCGCGGCGCGTCCAGGTGAACCTTTTTCTCCTGGAACCCTGCCAGGAGTTCTGGGGCTACATCAGTTCGGCGCGGGAGCAGGAAAATACGCTGAAGAAACAGGGCAAAGGGGCTTCCGCCGCGGCTGAACTGCATCTGGAGCCAGGCAACCGCCTGCTGGCCTCGATGGGGCAGCTCGGCCGTGATTTTTTGCACCTGGTACAGGACGCGGGAGAATGGCAGGAGACGGACTCGCCCCTGTTCATGGATCCCGGCGAGCATACCGTTTTGACCTGCCTCCAGTCCGATATCCTCAACTTGCGCGACCGAGGAAAAGACGAGGTGGAGAAGAAAGTCATTTCGTCCGAGGATGGGTCGGTCCAGGTCCATTCTTGTCACAGCCCTTTGCGGGAACTGGAGGTGGTCTATGATCACCTGCTGGATTGGTTCGATCACGACCCGCAACTGGCCCCGCGGGATATCCTGGTCATGATTCCCGACGTCGAGCTTTATGCTCCCTTCATCCACGCGGTTTTTGACTCTCCCGAACAGGATCACCTCCGAATCCCGTTCAGCCTGGCAGACCGGACGGCGCGCACCCAAAGTCATCTGATTGAAACCTTCCTTGGCATCCTCAACCTGGCGGGATCACGCCTCGGGGTGAGCCGCGTGCTGGCGCTCTTGGAATCAGCGCCGGTCCGGGAAAAGTTCGGGGTTGAGGAGGCCGACCTCGAACTCGTGCGCCACTGGGTGGAGGAAGTGCGCATCCGCTGGGGCCAGGATCAGCAGCAAAGAGCCGCATTGGGGCTGCCGGCGTGGCCGGAGAACACCTGGCGTCACGGCCTAGACCGTCTGCTGCTGGGTTACGCCATGGCCGCGCATGGTGAAAAGCTCTTCCGGGATGTCTTGCCATTCGACGACATCGAAGGGGGCGCGGCGGACGTCCTGGGGAACTTCGTCGAATTCCTGGAGCGGCTGTTTGGCACCTTGAAGGTCCTGGAGACGCCCCGCCGGCTGGATGAGTGGGTGTCAACGTTGCACGAGGTTCTCAAGAGTTTCTTTGAGACGGGAGAAGACGAGGAATCGGAGATGCAGGTCCTGCGGGCGTGCCTTGAAAAGCTGGCGCGCGCGTCCACGCGGTCCGGTTTTGACCAGCCAGTCGAGCTGGCTGTGATCCTGGAGCAGTTGAACCGGGATCTTTCCGAAGACCGGTTTGGCGCCGGCTACCTCACCGGCGGCATCACGTTCTGCGCTCTGAAGCCCATGCGGAGCATCCCATCGAAAATCATTTGCCTGTTGGGGATGAACGACCGCGCCTTCCCCCGCCCGTCGGCCCG
>Ga0302320_10009683_pt1 | contig 20651 bp, 16 predicted proteins | sample Bog_T0_3_FD_202130 | JGI IMG/M metagenome (GOLD analysis project Ga0302320, IMG submission 202130) | Peat permafrost microbial communities from Stordalen Mire near Abisko, Sweden - Bog_T0_3 | ecosystem: Environmental > Terrestrial > Soil > Wetlands > Peat | place: Sweden: Abisko, Stordalen Mire...
GGGATTGAAGTCACAGACGAAGAACTGGCTGATGTCAAATTGACGCCGGCCAAATTCCATGGCGAGTGGAATTACTTCATCCACCCAGCCAAATAATTGCTCAAGTTGTTTTTTCGCGCTGCCTTAATCTTGCGCATCGGTCCTTTCATGCCGATCGCAAGGCGGTGATTCAGCGGGCGTTTGACGCGGGCGTGCGAACCTTGGTCATCACTGGGACCAGTCTTGCCAGCAGCCAGGAAGCACAGCGGATTGCACGCGAGTATCCCGGCCAGATTTATTCCACCGCGGGGGTTCACCCGCATGACAGCCGAAATTGCACGATGGACACCATAGCGGAGCTGCGACGGCTCGCGGGACTGGAACAAGTGGTCGCGATTGGCGAATGCGGCCTCGATTTCAATCGCGACTTCTCGCCTCGGCCACAACAGGAGAAATGGTTTGAGGCACAGGTGGCATTGGCGGAGGAATTACAAATGCCGTTGTTTTTGCACGAGCGGGACGCCGACCACCGGTTCGGCGAAATCCTGACTGCAGTGAGAAAGTCAGTGCCAGCGGTGGTGCATTGCTTCACCGGTTCGCGAGAGTCGCTCAAAATGTACCTCGATATGGGGCTGCACATCGGGATCACTGGTTGGATTTGCGATGAGCGCCGGGGCAAGCCCCTGCGCGAACTCGTTCGCGAGATTCCCCTCGACCGGCTCATGATTGAAACTGACGCCCCTTTCCTGCTCCCGAGATCGATGGCACCCAAGCCAAAAGACGGCCGCAACGAGCCCGGTTTTCTGCCGTACGTGCTTGAGGCGGTCGCGGATTGCGTTGGAAAATCCGTTAAAGAAGTTGCCCGGGCCACTACCGCCACCGCCCGTGAATTCTTTCGGCTCGCTAAAAGATGATGCCTCGGAGATTTAATGGGGCTGTCGCCTCACGCTCTCCCAGTCCAAGTCAAACCTGGCTAAATATTTGCGGAGCCGATCGGCGTCGTTGGCGGTTTTGCGATTTGCCCGCGTGGCTGCAAACAGTTTGCGGCCGGCATCAGATAGGGTCGCCGATTCCCGGCACACGCGAGTGACAAAGGCCAGTTGCGCCTGGTCAAACAAATCGAGGTTTTCCCTGGCTTTGTCGTTTAGAACCTCCGCCAGTACTGCTTCGTAATCTTCATTGCCGGGAGGTGCCGGCCATCCGGCTTTCAATCTTCCAATTTCTTCCTGCAAAACCGGCTCGGTGATGCGGCCTCCCAGAGACAGAGTTGCCATGCGCGTGATGCAGGCATTCAAATCGCGAAAATTGGCCGACCATTTGGCCGCCGGCGACTGGGCGAACTTCAGGAATTCTTCGCGGGCCTCCTTGCTCAACGTGACCCGTAGGCTGTTCTTCCGCGCGAACTGTTCCAGTTCATAGTCCAGATTGGGCTCAATGTCTTCCGGCCGCTGGCATAGTCCCGGCAGGCGAAACGTCCAGAGATTGGTTCGTGCCAACAAGTCTTCCCGAAATCGGCCGTCGCGGACTGCGATTTGCAGCTCGCGGTTGGTGCCGGCGATTAATTGAAAATTGCTGCTCACTTCGCGGTCACCGCCGAACGGCAGAAAGCGCTTTTCTTCCAAGGCTCGAAGCAGCATCGCCTGTTCGTCCAATCCTAGTTCACCGACCTCATCGAGGAACAACAATCCGCCATCGGCCGCACGCAGCAAACCAGGGCGATCCTTGACCGCGCCCGTGAAGGCGCCCTTCACATGGCCAAACAACGCCGACATGGCGGAATCGCCGCGCAAAGTGGCGCAGTTCACCTCCACGAATGAACCCGTGAGCTGGTGCCGGGACTTTTTGAGTTCGTAGATGCGGCGAGCCAATTGCGACTTGCCGGCACCGGTCGGCCCGGTCAACAGAATGGGTTCCTTGGCGTGAATCGCCACGTGCTCAATTTGCTCGATAAGCTGATTGAAATGTTTATTGCGCGTGGCGATCCCCGATTTGAGGAACATTCGTGCCTCTTTTTGCTCGGTGCCGAAGCGCGAGGCGAGCCGGTCATACTTTGAAAGGTCGAGGTCAATGATCGCGAATTTTCCATCCGGTCCACGCCGTTTGGCATCGGCCGGTGAGGTCTGAACGAGGCGGGCGGGAAAATGCCGCGATTCCGTGAGCAAAAAGAGGCAGATCTGCTGGACGTGGGTACCGGTGGTGATGTGGACGAGATAATCCTCGGTGTCCGGCTTGAATTCGTAGCTGCGCGTGAATTCGTGCAGCGCTGCATATACCTCCTCAAAATCCCACGGATCACGCAAGGGCTGGGCCGTGCCCCGGGCTTCGGTGGCCGGCGAGACGCGGGCGATGTCGGCCAGAATCAGATTGGCCATGTCCTGAAACTTCGGATCGAAGATCAATTCAAACCGGTCAACGGGCAACGCCCCATGCTTGCACAGGGAAATGCTGGGACGCCACTTGTTCCAACGTTCTTGATGGAACCCGGAGTCCAACACGCTGCCCAGCAGGCCAATGACCACCTGTTTTTTGGATGACATAGCTTTAAATATCCGTGTTTAGCATATGAGCTAGTCGCGTTTGATGGCAATTCAAATCTGAAGCCGGCCTAAAATGTTTGTATATGCCTGTCATCATTGAGGATGACCAGGCTCCAACCGCGCCCCAAATAGGTTGGCACGACGGCTGCGATAAGGTTGGCAACAATTAAACGAAAGAACGACTATGGCAAACAAAACTCTGTTCCAATCTCTGCGCGGCGCGCTCTTGCCGAAGACTGATGCCGTGAACGAAGCGGGTGGCCGGGCCTATGCCCTCTCGCCCAAACAAGCCCTCGCGCAATACGCGATGACTGGTTGCTTGAACACCACGTTCTATGCCTCGGCTGACGACCAACTCCAAAAAGTGTTGGCGATGGCCAGCCAGGTGGATGCGGAGTTCGTCGCCAAGACCGCCGTGTATTCCCGGCAGAAGGGTTTTATGAAAGACATGCCGGCGTTACTCTGTGCGGCGTTGTCGGTGGAAGACCCGCAATTGCTCCGCGCCGTTTTTGACCGCGTGATTGATGACGGCAAGATGTTGCGGAATTTCGTCCAGGTGTTGCGCTCGGGCGTGACTGGCCGCAAGTCGCTCGGCACGGTCCCGAAAAAGCTGGCCCAGCGCTGGCTTGAGTCGCGGACTGATGAGCAGTTGTTTCGGGCGTCGGTGGGTAATGCCCCGTCGCTGGCGGACCTCATCAAGATGGTTCACCCGAAACCGGCCAATGCGACCCGCGAGGCGCTTTATGGCTACTTGCTCGAACGGAAACACAATACCGAGGCGTTGCCTGACATTGTGAAGCAGTTCGAGGCGTTCAAGGGTGGACAACGCGCCGTGGTTCCGGACGTGCCGTTCCAAATGCTGACCGCTTTGGAACTCGGCAAGGCGGAGTGGAAGGCCATTGCGAAGAATGCCCCCTGGCAGATGACGCGAATGAACTTGAACACCTTCGCACGGCACGACGTGTTTGACGACAAGAGCATGGTGAAGTTGGTGGCTCATCGGCTGGCCGATGCCAACGCCGTGAAACGCGCTCGCGTGTTTCCATACCAGTTGCTGGCCGCGTTCAAGAACACGGGAAGCGATGTGCCGAACCTGGTGCGGGACGCATTGCAGGACGCCATGGAGGTGGCGACCGAGAATGTGCCGCGCATTGACGGCAAGGTGTATGTCTGCCCGGACGTGTCGGGCTCGATGAGCTCGCCCGTGACCGGTCATCGTGTCGGTGCAACCTCGGCGGTCCGGTGTATTGACGTGGCGGCGTTGGTGGCTGCCTCGATCCTGCGCCAGAATCCGCAAACGGAGGTGCTGCCGTTTGAGACGAAGGTGGTGGACGTGCGCTTGAACTCGCGTGACAGCGTGATGACCAACGCCGCGAAGCTGGCTGGTGTGGGCGGAGGCGGCACCAACTGCAGCGCGCCTTTGGAATGGCTGAACAAAAAGCAGGCCAAGGGCGACCTGGTGGTCTTCGTCTCGGACAACGAGTCGTGGGCGGACTCCCAGCGGGGCCGCGGCACGGAAATGATGCGGCAGTGGTCGGTGTTCAAGCAGTTCAATCCGCAGGCGCGGTTGGTCTGCATTGATATCCAGCCCAGCGCGACCTCGCAGGCGGCCGAGCGCGAGGATGTGTTGAACGTTGGCGGATTTTCCGACCAAGTGTTTGAAGTCATCGCCACGTTCGCGGAGGGATGCCTCGGGGCGGATCACTGGGTCGGCGTGATCGAGCAGGTGAAGTTGTAAACACGGAGGGCGGGGCTGTGTAAATTGAATTCGCGCAGACACCCGCCCTCTCAGGAAGAGAATTTTTTGCGGGTCGAATGCCGCTCGGGACTACATCAAACCTGTAAAGTCTTGGCAAAAAACTTGTCGGCCCCCTTGTCGGTGAAATATTTGATCTTTGAGAAGATTTGAAAACGGCGAATGCCGGCGAGACTACATACATTAGCACCAAAGACAACGGGCCACCCGCCCGTCGCGACCAAACGAGCCTGTCTCAGGTCGCCTAAACTGGATGCTGCCATGTCCCGCCAAGCGGTTTTGTCGCCGGTTACCTTTTGCAGCGGCGGGAATGCCCGCAGGACTACATGGTAGAGCACCCGGCCAAAAGCCGGGAGGACCCGGGTTCGTTTCCCGGTCCCGCCAATTAAATCTTGGTGGGATAGCTCAGAAAAACTGTCTTGCACCTGTTTGTCGCGCCGCTGGCAACATGATTTTGAATGGCGAATGCCGGCGGGAATACATTGGCAACCAGCGGATTCGAATTCCGCCCAGCTGGCCGGAAGGTCGGCTGAGAATTCTCACCAATCGTTGTCGCCATTCTTTAATTTGATTTTGTGACGAATGCGGATGGAACTACATCCCTCATAAGGACGAGGTCGTGGGTTCGAGTCCCACCGGCTCCATCAGACGGGGCCGTAGATCAGTGGTAGATCGCGTTAATACGTTTCATCAAATTTTGTCGTCACAATCCTTTCGCGACGAATGCGGGGGAAACTACATGGACTCATCGGTTGCTGGTTCGAATCCAGCCTCTGGCAACAGAGTAGCTCAATGGATAGAGCAATGAGCTTGTTTCTCCAAATTTTGTCGTCGCGCGCTTTTAAGCAGTCGAAAAGCAGTAGAATTTTGGCGCGAATGCCGTTGGAACTACATCGGTCGCGGGTTCGAATCCCGCCGGCTCCATCAGACGGTGCCGTAGCTCAGTGGTAGAGCAATCGTTTCGGCAAAAACTTGTCGCGCCAGTTATTTAGGAAAACAATATGACAATGAATACAGAAGCAGTGACCCCGGCCATCCAGCCCACGGGCGAAGCCACCGGCTTCATTCCCGCGCCAGGCAACCAAGGAAAGCCTATCACCGTCATCGGCACGGCGGCCATTCGTGATGCCTTTGATGCCAAGTGCATCGAACAGGCGCTCAATTCACGCGGCGCTCCAGGGGTGACCGACCTTGTGCTCAATCCTGATGCGCACGCCGGTTACGGCGCGCCGGTCGGCTGCGTGCTCGTATCGCCAACCCATGTTTATCCCGGCCCAGTGGGCGTGGACATCAAATGTTCCATGAGCTTGCTCCAGCTCGATTTGCCGGTGGACGCGGTGGCCGATAAAACGGTCCGCCGGGCGCTCATCAACGCCATCGTCGAACGCACTCCCACCGGCGCCGGCAAAGGCCAGCGCAATGTGAAAAAGGGCCGCAATGTGAATGCTGAACTCGGCCGCCGGGTGGCGATTGAAGGTGCATCTGTGGCCGTCTGCAAAGACCTCGGCATCCCGCCGGAATGGGCACAACATTGCGAGGACGCTTTCCATCTCGGCCACAGCAATCAACGCGATGACCTCGCGGCCCGCCTCGATTTGCTGATCAGCACCGGAAAGTTTCCGAAATTTGAGGACAAGATCCGCCAGCTCGGTTCTTACGGCGGCGGCAATCATTTTGGCGAGTGCGAAGCTGTGCAAATCGGGGACAACGACCGCGCCCGCCGCGCGGCCGAGGTTTTCGGTTTGCGCGATGGCTGTGTGGCGTTTTTGTCACACTGCGGTTCGCGCGGTTTTGGCTATCAATTGGCAAACGACCAGTTCCACACGTTGCAGGAAAAATTTGCGACGTGGAGCATTCCATTGCCCGGCCAGGATCGTGAACTTGTTTACGCGCCGCTCGGCACGCAGGAGGCGGATAATTACATTGACGACATGTCGCTCGGCGCAAATTTTGCGACCGTAAACCACATGCTCATCAATGCGCTCGTGCTCGAAGCGTTCCAAGAAATCATTCCCGGCACCCGCGGCTCTCTCGTCTATTTCATCAGCCACAACATTGCGCGCCGCGAGATCGTTGGGAACCAGGAATGCTGGGTGCATCGCAAGGGCGCCACCCGCGCCTTTCCCGCCAACCATCTTTCCCTCAAAGACACGCCGTACTACGAAACCGGCCATCCGATCTTGTTGCCGGGAAATCCGACCGCCGGTTCATGTGTCATGGTGGCCGACCAAGGCGCGGACAAGAGCTGCTACAGCGTGAATCACGGTGCCGGCCGCGCCAAAGGCCGCAAGGCCGCCATCCGCGAACTGGATCAAAAAACCGTGGACGACGAATTCGTAGCCCACGACATTTTGACCAACTGCCGCACCTATCCGAAGGATGAGGCGCCGGCGGCCTACAAGGATTTCGACGAGGTGTTGAAGTCCGTGAAACAGGCGGGTCTGGCGAGCGAAGTCGCCCGTCTTCGCGCCCGCTTTGTCATCAAGGATTCGGACGACAGCCTGAAAGGCGCGGCGTGATTCCTGCATGAATGATTGCGCGTCAATGCGTTCGTTGGCACGCTGATTCTTAAAACCGATGTCACATCAACCGGACAACATTGCGGCTGGGACACAGATCGTTTCCCTTGTGGAAGTGCGCGGGCCAAACGGCTCGCTGGTGCATCCGCGTGCGGTTGGGGTAGTCACCCGCAGGCCGGCGGTGCTTGAGAAATTTTTTTGGCCGTTTTCCAGAAGGGTTTTACGAAACCTTGGAACTCTACCAAACTGAAATGTCAGGCTGGTGATGCCGGAGAAAACATTGGTAATCATGGATACAACTCCAGAAAATAGTCCAACATCTGAAAATTCGCTTTTGCCGTTGGCCATGAATCGCCAACAGGCCCAGGTGTTTGAATTGTTGCGGGGTCTTTCGACAGAACGGGAAAAGTTCCATGAATGGTATCAGGGCGCAATTCAAGTCCTGAATTCGTTGTCGTCCGACAAGATTCCCCAAGCCGCACATTCAATCCGCGAACTTTGCGATAAATTGCCTGACCGTATAGCAGATATTCCGAAATTCAAATCGCCGGTCTCTCCAATCAAATCTCTGCAACGGGACTTTTTGGAAATTAAAACCAGCAGCTACGATGAAGGCTGGAAAGCCAAGCCGATCAATAAAGGGCTAGATGAACTTCTGATTCGTCTGGAGGAAATATTCAAATTGTTCAACGAGCCACCGCGAACGGCAAGGCTCAAAATGGCGCTGACAGCCTCAGACCCACAGGCGGAATTGATGTCAAAAGAACACCGCGAAGCACGTGATGATACGTTTAAACGCATTGGTTTGTTTTTTCAAAACAGTGCCCACCACAACCAAATAGTTAATGAATCCGAGTTCCGTAAAGAACTAGAATTATTCGAGTCGCTCTTGCTGAATTATCTTACTCCATGCACCGCCACTCAGCAAAACGAATTGATGTCATTGATTGCAGGACCACCAAATCCAGAAGCTTTGGCAAGGGTCCGTGAATTAATTTCCCACAAAGGAGCGAATTACGTATTTTTCTTCGGCAAGCTTGATAATCCAAGTTGGCTAAAGCCTTTGGAACAACAGGGGCACTTCGCCGACTTGCCACAGCCGGAACCCATCAGCGATGGGCGGATCGCATACAGAATTCATTTCCCGCTGATTGCACTCACCACACTCGCCGGAACCGCCCCGCAAGACGTGACAGGCATCTTAATAAAGCTAAAACTGCCCAATAATTCAAGGGTTGGTGACCAGATCGTCCAGTGCATGTCGAAAATCCGGGATACTGGATGCATTCAACAACTGTGTCCATTGATTGCTCAATTGGGCGAGAACTCGACGCGCACAAGCTGGCTCTGGATACAAGAATTGCTCAAATCATGGATGGAGTTAAAAGTGTTTCCAGAAATCCTCGCCATTCTCGGAGCCTACGTAAATTCAGCGGTGGATAAATCAGTTGAACGGGAACACGACGTATCTGGCACGTGGTTAACAAAACAGGTTGACGAACAAGCTATGGAAGTTTTGACGCCAAAACATCCATTCGAAGTCGCTCGGATAATTTTCGTCGGGCTTTGCAGATGGGTGGAACAAGAACGGCAAAAATACAATAAATCGGAAATCGGCGACGACGCCCCGGTTTCCTATTTTGTCGAGGAATTCGAAAGCACACCGCTTGAGCACCGAGGAATTGAGTCGTGGTTGGCGAGGCGACTGTTTTTAGCGGCACATCATGTTTATCATCAGGGCGATCTTGTCGCAATTAGCCGACTCGACCAATTATTGAGGTCGGATCCCTGGCAGTTGTTTCGACGATTGCGCTGGCAGCTTTATGCAGATTTCCCAATACTTTCATTAAGTTATGCCCGCGCCGAGGTGCTCCACCGGATTCCCTTTTTGAATGAGATTGATTATAGCCGGGGAAGCCATGATTATGAATTTGCCCAATTATTGATCGCCCACGCAAAGAAACATGGCAACGCTTTCCTTTCTCCGAGCGAAGTCGAGCGGTTCGTCAGCGTCGTATTGACGGGTCCGCTTGATAAAGAGGGGAAGCTTCTTGAAGGCAATAATGACTTTTTTTATAGAAAGCAATTGTGGCCAATTGCTTCGCTTTTGCGAGGGGAGCAACTTGCGGCTTACCGCGTTCTAGTTCCTGATGATAACAAAATAACCATCAGTAGTTTCAAGCCGTTCAGTTCAGGAGGCGTTTCTGGAGGATTTGTTGCCAGCGAAGCACCCAAGGAAGCTGACACGCTGGAGGCAATGGAGGATAGCAAGCTTTGGAATTTCCTGAACACTTGGGAACCAAAGGCAGGATTCGAATATGACTCTGCGGGAAAACCTCATCAGGAAAACGTCTTTGAATTAGCGGCCAAATTTGCTGGTTTAGTTCAAGTCTTGCCGCATCGGTTTGACGCTGCTACCAAATGGTGGGAAAACATACAACGGGTGGAAGTCCTTAACAAGTTTCTGGACCTGGCAGCCGACCAAATCTCAAAAAGGCAGAATGATGGGAATTTACCGTTGGGCGCCCCCACAGCAGACGAATGGGCGCGTTGGTTTGGAATCACTGAACGGGTGATGGCCCATCCGTGGCCGCGACATGCAGTGGTCCGATTTCTACACTACGCCTTGAAATCCGACTATGCCATACCAGATCGTTATTTTTCAGCGCTGCCCAACTGGCTACGCCAACTCATTCAGGAAGCGGACTCGCGTTTATCAGCACATAATTCATTTAATGATTGGCTTACGACAGCGATCAATTCTGTTCGCGGCGAAGGTTTTGAAACCTTGTTAGATCTTGCATCCCGTCAGAAAAAGACCAGAGGGCAAATTGATCCGTGGATTTTTGACTTCATTAATTCCCGCCTTCGTCTGCCTGAAGAATCACCGGCTATTTTTGCGTTGCTCGGAGCTAACCTAAATTTTCTGCTTTACTTGTTTCAACAAGAGCTCAAAGACTCGTCGAGTCTATTATTTCCTTCAGACAGACCAGAACATCGTTCGGCTGCCATCACGGCACATTTCAAGTATGGGCAGCCGTGGAATGTGATTATCGAAACGTTTCCCACTTTCATCAGCGATGCTTTGGACGTTCTGGAAGCGATGCAGGTGGATGCTAAAGACGAGGACGCGACGCAAAATCGGCGAGACTTTGGTTCACAGCTTGGAACTCACATCGCTTGTTATTATTGGAACGGTTCGTTTGCCACTGATGCAGAAGGGGAAGCCGCGCTTGATAAGTTTTTTAATTCCGCGCCTCCAGGAACGCGAGCGGCTCTTGTTAGCCAGATCGCTTCCATTTGGGAGAGGCATATTGGTGAACCGCCTGAGCAAAAAGTTGTCAGCAGGGTGTTACGCATTTGGGAAAGGCGAACAGTTCAGATTGAAGAAAGACTCAAGTTTGATGATGCGTCTTCCGAATATGATGCAGAGCTTGCTGAATCAATTGATTGGTTAGGCTGTGAGTACTTTCCTTTTGAATGGCGTTTCATGCACGCTAAGTCAGCTCTGAAGCGAATAAAAAAGGCACCGCAAGCTTACCATTTGCTGAAAGCCATAACCGAATACAGCGTTTTGCCGGAGCGTTTGGAATCCATGCTAGACCTGTTCAGGGCGCTTTTGAAAAAGCCGAGTGACGACCTGCAATGGTCAATCCAATTCAAAGACTTGGGACCCGTAATCTCGCTTGGTTTTGCAAGCGGCAAGCCGAACACCAAGAAACTTGCGGAGGAGTGCAAAGACCTTCTCCTTAAAATGGGGTTTGCTGATTTCTTGAATCTTGGAAATTGAAGAAAAAACCTCCTGCAATGTGTTAATGCACCTGCCCGATGAGCTTGCGTTTCTGTTGCACGAAGTGCCCGCACTTTCCCGGGCTTATCTCGTGGGCGGATGCGTGCGCGATTCGTTGCTGGGAATCGTCCACAAGGATTTTGACCTGGAGGTTTATGGCGTGGGCTACGAAATGTTGGCGAAGCAGTTGAGCGCCCATGGCCGTGTGGATCTGGTCGGAAAATCGTTCGGTGTGATCAAATTTACCAGCCAAAATGGCGGACAATGGGATTTTAGTCTGCCGCGCCGGGATTCAAAGATGTCCGCCGGTCACAAGGGGTTTCAGGTGGAGTTTGATCCGGACATCAATCCTCGCGACGCGGCCAGTCGTCGCGATTTCACCATCAATGCTTTGATGTTTGATCCGCGCAGCGGTGAATACCTGGACTATTTTGATGGCCGGAATGATCTGGAAAAGCGGGTGCTTCGCCACACAAGCCCTGCGTTTTTGGAAGATCCATTGAGAGTGCTGCGTGGAATGCAGTTTGCCGCACGCTTCAATCTGACGCCCGCACCAGAGACGGTGACATTGTGCCGGTCCATTGTATCCACATTTTCCGAGCTGGCAATTGAGCGCGTGGGCATGGAATGGTTCAAGTGGGCACTTGCCGGGCAGCGCCCGTCGGCTGGGTTGCAATTCTTAAAGGCCACTGGTTGGCTCCGACATTTCCCCGAAGTCGCGGCCTTGGATGGCACGCCGCAGGACCCGGAGTGGCACCCTGAAGGCGACGTCTTCACGCACACCTGCCACTGTTGCGATGCGTTGGCGGAGCTGCCCGAATGGCAGGCCGCCGATGTCACCACCCGCCGGGTGCTGATGTTTGCGGTGCTGGCCCATGATTTTGCCAAACCACAAACCACGCATAAGGTTGAGCGGGCCGGCCAGATGCGGATTGTTTCGCCGGGCCATGAGGAACAAGGTGGACCGCTGGCTGAGGCCTTTCTCACGCGAATCGACGTTCCAAACGAAATCAAGGAACGCGTGCCGCCGCTGGTGAAACATCACCTTGCGCACTTGCAGATGACCAGCGCCCGTTCGGTGCGCCGGTTGGCAAACGCTCTGAAGCCCGCAACCATCGAGGAACTGTGCCTGGTCATGACCGCCGACCAATTCGGCCGTCCGCCCAAGCCGCGTGTGCCGCATGCGGGCGTTGCGCAGTTGCTGGCCACGGCCGGGGAACTTCGATTGCGCGACGCGGCCCCGAAACCGCTGTTACAAGGGCGCCATTTGATTGCGCGCGGCATGAAACCCGGCACGGAATTCGGCAAGCTGCTCGATAAGGCATTCGAGGCCCAACTTGAGGGTGGGTTTACCGACCTCGAAGGCGCACTGAAGTGGCTGGATTGGCTAGACGAATGAGTCAAATTTCTTATGAGCTACGTTATAGTCGATGTGGAATCAGATGGACCTTGTCCGGCTGAATTTTCAATGGTGTGTTTTGGCGCAGTTGTTTTTGATGGGCGGCTGAACCAAACTTTTTATGGCCGGACGCGTCCCGTTTCCGATCGGTTCATTCCAGAGGCGCTAACGGTCAGCGGATTTTCACGCGAACAGCATCTGGCTTTCGATGATCCCAAAACGGTGATGCAAAATTTCGCCGACTGGCTGGCTGCGAACGCCAAAGGCCGTCCGGTGTTTGTGTCCGACAACGTTGCGTTCGACTGGCAGTTCATCAATTACTACTTCCACCGGTTTATCGGGCGCAACCCATTTGGCTTTTCCGGCCGCCGCATCGGCGATCTCTACGCCGGCCTGGTCAAGGATGCCTCCAAGGCAACGGAATGGAAGAAATACCGAGTGACGGCGCACACCCATAATCCCGTGGATGACGCGAAAGGCAATGCCGAGGCCTTGAAGAAGTTCAGGGAGTTTGGTCTCAAGATTTGAGAAGGCAATCGCATCCGCCCCGAATGATCAACTGGTGAGGTAGTAATGCAGTCCCGATCTCGCTTTTTTGAAATTCCGCAGAATCGCGTGTATGATTGCCCATGCGTTATCTGGTTAAAGCGCGAGTCAAAGCCGGCCGGGAAGGGGCATTGGTGAAAGCCGTCGCTGATGGTTCTCTGGGACGCGGCTCTGTTGCCGGGGACGAATACATTTACGACCTCCAACATGCCCGCGTTGGTGCGGACGGTGTTGCTCATTGGGTTGAGACCTGTTTTTGTGGCACGCCCCTTGCCGAAGAACGGCCGTATTGGGAACAGTTCTTTGAATTGCTGAGTGTCAGGGACGCCCATAATCGCAAGAACTGCCGGCACGAAAATGGCACCGAACCTTGGGCTTGTTGCAACTGTGACTGCACCAAACGGCTGGAAGAACGCTTGGAGCAACAGGGCAAACCGTTTCTCACGACGCTCGACCGAGGTTGAGAGGTTTTACGCAATGGGTATTGGTTCAATCTTAGATTCCGCCCGGCCGGGTTGTTACTTGGCCGCTCGCCCCGTTCGCCAATTCGGGCAAAAGCCAAAAGCCAGCTTGACATTTCCCAGTTGTTACGCGATAAGTATCGCGCATGTTAGTTCGCATCATCAAAACAGTTAAGTTCGCTCTGAGCGCATCAGAGCTGGATACCATTTTGCTGTAGCCGAACAACCTCGCCGCACTAAAATAATAGCTTTCTCCAAGCCCTGACGCGATTGTCAGGGCTTTTTGTTTTTTCCAGCTAAACCATCAAACCGGGGGAGGACTGTACCCGGGCAGCATTTTATGAACAACAACACAACCATACGTAACAAACTGAACAACAATGAATTGAATGTTTCTCGACTCCGCAACATCGGTATCGCTGCGCATATTGATGCCGGGAAGACAACGCTCACAGAGCGGATACTCTTCCACGCTGGCGCCATTCATCAGGCGGGTGAAGTTCATGATGGTACGACCACCACGGATTTCAATCCCATCGAACAGAGCAAAGGAATCACCATCTTTGCGGCGGCGGTGTCGTGTGTCTGGACGCCGGGGCAAGCGGCCTCGCTTTACACCGGCCAGTCACATCGGCTCAACATCATTGATACGCCCGGCCACGTGGATTTCACCGCGGAAGTCGAACGCTCCTTGCGGGTCCTCGACGGTGCCGTGACCGTATTCAGCGCGGTCGAAGGGGTGCAACCCCAGAGCGAAACCGTCTGGCGTCAGGCGGACAAATATCGTGTCCCCCGAATCGCCTTCATTAACAAGATGGATCGCACGGGCGCGGATTTTGGTCGTGTGGTCGCCGAGCTAAACAAAAAGCTCGGCGCCAACGCATGGCCCGTGCTGTGGCCTCTCGGTAGCGAGGGCGATCTGCGTGGTCAGCTTGACCTGATCAACGAACGGGCTTTGATCACCATTGAAGGCCGTTCGGGTGACTATGCCGTGGCAGACGTACCACCCGATTCATTGAATCTGGTGAGGACCCAACGTGCCGAACTGGTCTCGCGCCTGGCGGAAGTCGACGAGGAAATCGCCGAACTCTGGCTGGATAACAAGCCCATTGCCAGCGGACAGTTGAGGGCCGCCATCCGGCGAGCTACAATTGCCAACCGGTTTGTGCCCGTGGTCGGCGGCAGCGCCTATAAGTTCATGGGCATACAACCGCTGTTGGACGCTGTTGTCGATTATCTGCCCAGTCCGGTGGATGTACAGCAGGTTACTGCACACACATTGGATGGCGAAAGCACTGTGGATGTGTCGGCAGACGAATCGGCTCCGTTGGCGGCCTTGGCGTTTAAGATCGCCACGGATCAGACTGCAGGAAGACTGGTGATGGTCCGGTTGTATGCCGGCACCCTTCGCAAAGGTGACCGCGTGTTGAACCCTCGCACACGCCAAACCGTTCGTATTGGCCGTCTCGTACGGGTGCATGCCGATCGTCGTGAAGACGTGGAATCCGCGGTGGCAGGTGAAATCGTTGCGGTTGTGGGAGTACGGGGCTTCGCCACGGGAGATACCCTGTGCAGCACCGAGGGACCGTTGCTCATGGAGCCGCCGTCGTTTCCAGAACCGGTGGTCAGCATGGCCATCGAGTCGGAGCGTGGCACCGAAAGCCAGCGACTGGCGACACAACTGCAGTTGCTGAGTGAAGACGATCCTACATTCCGGGTGTCGACTCATCCAGAGACCGGACAAACATTGATCGCCGGCATGGGCGAACTGCATCTGGAAGTGGTACGGGAACGTCTGCGGACGGAGTTCAGCCTGGCCACGAATGTGGGGGCACCGGAAATTGCGTACCGTGAGACCATCACGCAGCCGGCGGAAGCCGACTATTTGCTCAAGAAGCAAAATGGTGGTTCCGGCATGTATGCCCGGGTGATTCTGTCCGTACAACCGACGGAGCGGGGAAGTGGTGTGAGGATTGAAAACCGGGTATCGGGTGCCAGCATCCCGGTTCAATTCCACTCGGCTGTGCGCAAGGGGCTTGAAGAGGCCGCGCGTAGCGGAGCCTTGGGCTACACGCTGGTTGACACAAAGGTCACCGTCCTCGACGGGTCGGCGCACGTGAAAGACTCGAACGAAATGGCGTTTCGAATCGCAGCGGCTGAAGCTTTGCGGATGGCCCTTCGTCGGGCCTCGCCCGTATTGTTGGAGCCGGTGATGAAAGTGGATCTGGCCACGCCAATGGAACATCAGGGTGATCTGCTCGGCGACCTGACGTCGCGCCGGGCAAAGATCACGCAGGTGGAAAACCGCGTGCTGGGCGCGGAGATCAGTGCCGAGGTGCCATTGCGGGAACTGTGGGGCTATGCCAATGCCATCCGCAGTTTGAGTCGGGGTCGGGCTGCCTACAGCATGACGCCCGCGCACTTCCAGCAGGTGCCGACCACGGTTGCCAACGAGTTGCTTGAACAAGCAGCGTAAGCTGAACAAGCCAGGCGCGGTTTGCTATACCGCGCCTGGCATTTAGGCCGTGCTATTTTCTGAGCCAGATATTCCGCAAGCCCCGCCGCTTAGCGGCAAGGAACTCGACAACGAGAAGCACGTTCATTTAACTTCTTTCTGCGCATGCTGCCATTCACCTTGCCGTCCGATTATCCCCGCATCCGGCGTGTGAACAGTTTTCAAGAACTAGTCGGCACACGCTTCGCCAATGGCGTCAATGCGCTGTGCTGGGAACGTAAATTAGAGGGCGATTTTGCCGAGATAGTACAGCTTCTCGGTCCTGGCGAGGCAATCACCACCATTGACGAAGACCGGTTGCTGGCTCTCCCGGTGAGTGTGGCGGGTCGCATGGCCATCGAGAACCTGTTGGCCGACCAGCGGCTGCTCCGGGAGCATCACCTTGACCCTGCGCTCAACTGCATCCATGGCTATCCGCGCGACGAAACCGTCGGGCCAGTGGCCACGGATGTGTGCTCCTTCCACGCCGACAGCGCGACGGTGGAAACGGACACCTGGCTGTGCACGTATCACGGTTCGTCGAGCGAGGGACTGCGGAACGACGAGGCCCGGCGACGCGTGGACATGCCCGCCACCCGCGCTGAACTACTCAAAGGCTTTGCCGGTGAGGATAATGAAGACTTTCGTGCCTACCTGACTGATCATTGCTACGACCTTCATTACGAGCCCATCGCGGGGGCACGGCCGTTTGCGTTTGGCCAGGGGAATCTTTGGCGCATCACGGTGGCTTGGCCCGGCAGTCCGGTGCCGCCCTGCATCCACCGCGCGCCGAAAACATTCCCCGGTGAGCCCGCCCGGTTGCTGCTGATCAGCTGAATCATGTCCCAGCCGAGGATAGCGACGATGTGGGTTGTACCCGATAGCAACGCGCGATGGCGCGGTCGGAAACACGCGAGGGCGCGGGTTTTCCCCGGGAAACCGTTGACGACGGGTTGCTTGGCGGATGTTTTTTGGGGCGTGTTCATGGGTGATAAAAGTGTTATTTCAGGGGTTTTCGTGTTTTGGCTGGTTGTCATGTGTGTTTTGGGCGTGATGATTCCTGGCACCTTGATGGTGGGGGAACCCGCAGCCGGCGACGGCGGCGCAACGAGGTATTTCATGGCGATAAAAGTGATATTACGCGGGTTTTTGATGTTTTTTGAAAATGAGCCGGTGTTTTGACGCCAGCATGGGGTTGGCGTTTCGCGCGCGATGATTCCTGGCATTGAGGCGGGGCAGGAACTCGCCGCCGGGGGCAGCTGCGCAACGAGTTGTTTCATGGTGATAAAAGTGATATTATGCGGGTTTTTCATGTTTTTTGAGGATGAGTCGGCGTTTTGACGCCAGCGTGGGGTTGGTGTGTCGGGCGCAATGATGCCTGGCACCGAGACGGCCAGGAACTCGCAGGCGAGACGCCTGCGCTACTTTGTGTTTCATCGTGATAAATGTGATATTACGGGCGTTTTTGAAGATGACGATGATGTCAGTTGTGCTCGATAGCGACGCGCGATGGCGCGCATCGGTTCCGACCGCGTGGCGCGGTCGGAAACACGCGAGGGCGCGTGTTCTCCCCGGGAAAGCGTTGACAGCGGGTTGCTTGGCGGGTGTTTTTTGGGGTGTGTTCATGGGTGTTTTCTATGCGTAAAAAGTGATATTACGGGGGGTTCAGCAAAGTTTTCAGTGTTCAGTGATCAAGTGTTCAGCAAGAGTTTGGATGGTGACGGCATCGGAAAACTCGGCTGTCCCGGATGCCAATCGCGGCGCGCACGCCGGTCCGCTCAAAGGTTTCAGGATGGGCTGTTTCATGGTGTAAAAAAGTGTTGTTACGCGGTTTTTTGATGCTTTTAGGGTTCCGCCTACAAGCACCGGCTGTGCGGATGGGGGGATATTGGTGCGGCTGGCACCCCGGCCGGGGTGCGGGAGAATTTGCGGCGTTGGGGTCCGGTGGTATCGCTCCGCTCAACCACCGGCTACAGGCTGGCATCCCTGCGGGATGAGGCGCAAAAAGTGTTATTTGTGGGATTTTCGATGAGTTTGCGGTGTCCAGTGGGACAGATGGGACACAAATGGCGGCCGGATGGCTGGTGACAACACGCGCGCTGCGGTTGGTCTCCGTCAGACGCAGACCGGAACACGAGGTGTGGTTCAGGGCGTAAAAAGTGTTATTTCGCGGTTTTTTGATGTTTTTTGGGGATGATCCGGGGTTTCTACGTGAGGGTTCCTGGCGCGGAGACGGTGCAGGAATTCGCAGGCGAGACGCCCGCGCCACATGCAAACCGGCGCGGGATGCGGAAATGGGCGCGCCTCTCCGTTCCGTCCGGCCAGTGGCCGGACGGAACAGGCGGGTCGCCTGTTCCACCCATGGCGCGGGCGGGGCGACTGGCCCGGCCCGGTCTTTGATATTATGGTGCTTGCCCATATCAATCCGGGACGAGGATAGCACGATTCGGGAAAACCGGGTTGTAAGCGGCTAACGTATCTGTCACTTTTTTGCGGTTTATTTTCAAAAATGCGTTAGCGGCTAACATTGGCTGACACGAATAGCACGAATGTTCACGAATTGGAAAATAAAGCTCAGATACACAATGGGTTGTGCGGATGCTGGGGACCAAGACCGATATTTTTAACGAAAAACAAAGGGGGGGAGGCGGTGTTTTTTCAACCCGAATTCCGAAATGGACTAACTACGAAACACACGAAAGCACAAGAAAATAGAAGTTGCGCGGGAAATCGAAGCCGCGAGGAAAATCGTGCGACCCAGGGGTGGCGGCGCGGGTGGTTGTTTCGTCGGGCCAGTGGCCCGACGAAACGGGCGGGTTGCCCGTTCCACCCTTTCCAATTTCCGATTCCAGAAAAATTCGCGCCCTTCGCAGCAACCCGGTTTTCGTTATCTGTGTTCATCTGTGTCCATCCGTGGTTGAACTGATTCGTTCGAAGGCGACGGCAGGGAAATTTTGCACCCGCTCGTTGCAGGCGCGGCGCGCACGGAGTGACGCGCCCTACCGCGCCGGGCTCGCGGCAGAGCTATTCGATTGCACTGCCCACTTAGCCCGGATATTTCATAGTGATTGGGAAACAGATGCGAAAACCCCATGAATATGTATGCGCAAATACGTTTGAACGCGGGTTGGAAAGGCCACAGCACGCAGGTTTGGAAACCTGCGAGCCGAAGCTCGGCTTGCCAACAGCAGGCTGGGAAGCCTGCGCTACGACGTTGGGATGCTGGCGTGTCAGCGCAAGAATTGTTGCGCGCTTACAGCGCTTGATGGCAATTATGGCATCAAAACCCAGGGCGTTGCCCTGGGCTGTCCTGTGGCGGCCTTTCAGGCCTTGTATTCGCACCGCCATGCTGGAAGAAGAAAGCCATGGATTTTCCGTTGACGGAACGGCTCAGGGGTTGCGATACGGCAGGCTGGGAAGCCTGCGCTACAATGGTTTGCCGTGGTTTTGCCGGTTTCGCTATGAAATATCCGGGCTAGAACAATGACAGTTTGCATGGCTTTTGGCGACGGCGGCGTTCCGCCGCAGGCGGGAGGCCAACGCCGCCGGGGAAGTCGTTTCCGATTCCAGGGGTGCGCCGATGGTCTTTGGGTGTCGCTTCCGGGGCGCTTATCGTTAACGCCAATCTTGATTGCTAAGATAATTTTTAATTCGATTCCTAAATGGCTCAGGATCAGATACATGGATCCGTATAGGGACAGTCCTGGCAGTGCGGCCAAAGCGGGGGCATGGAGGTTTTCAAAGCGTAATCTGGTTGGCGGCGTGTGTGAATTCTGGGCAAATGTGCCCAAATCATGAACTGCCCAAAAAAAGACCACTTTTGTCTTGCCACGTCACTGCGAGTCTAACATTCTTTAAAAATGTTGTGTGATTAGTAATATTAATTCTGCATCTTGCTTTGCTTATTTTAAGTTGGCTTAGTGTTGTTAAATTAAGTGCGAACCATATTTACTGTTTGTTTATGCACCGGATGGCTGACTTTGACGCAGGCCGCTGGCATGGTGGAGGAGTTCCATGTGCCACTGCCCGAGGCGCTGATTCACCAAGTCAACAAGTCCATGGTTGGCGGGACTGCGGCCGCCATTCTCTCGACGATCCGCATTGATGTGGTGTCGGATAACCCGGTGATTGATTTTGGCCAAGGGGCGGACGGCTGGGAGCCGAATCCGGGCAACCCCACGAACAAGACCACGCTGATCTGGGGGCTCCAGATTCACCCGATCGCGGTTTTGGGTTGAGTTTTGAATTTGTATTTATGATATGAAAAAACGAATGATGCCTTTGTGTGCGACGTTTGCAGCCGTAGCCATGTTTGCTTTCGGAGGCGATGTGCCAACGCCAAACTGCAGTGTGAGTGTGAATCTTGGCGGCTCGGTGTATGATGACGCCAATGGATTGACTGACGGTTTGGTCAACGGCGCGGCGACGAATGCCACCGGCTTGCCCCTGTACGTCAATTTGCTCAATAGCAACAACAATGTGCTGGCCACCACGGCGGTCGCCACCAACGGCAGTTATCAATTCAACAATCTAGCCACGGGTGCCTATGTTTTGCAGTTGACCACCAATTGGGGAACCGTGGGAGGGGTGGCACCTGCCATGGGGCTGCCGTCGAACTGGGTGTACACCGGAGAAAGTACCAATGGGATCATCGTCGGCACGCCGAATGGATGGCTGCCCATCTGTCTCCAGGCCGATATTACCTGTGCCGACTTCGGGATTGACCGGTTGCCGACGAGCCTGGCGACGAACGCGAGCCATGTGAACCCGGGCCTCGGCAATCCGGTCCCGGTTCCGGCCTTGCTGGGCACTGATCCCGAACAAGGGGCGTTGGGTGGCACGACCAACAAAGTGGTCATCAAGAGCCTGCCGGGCAATGGCATGTTGTATTATGGCGGCACGGCGGTGACGCTGAACCAGGTCATTACCGGCTACAATCCGGCGCAGCTGACCTTCGCCCCGGCCTTCAATGGAGTGGGGACTTCGACCTTCACGTTTGCGATTGAGGATCTGGCCGGCGCGGCGAGCGCCGCGCCCGCGACGGTGACGTTGACTTTCACGGCCCTGACGTTGGGCGGGACGGTGTATGACGACGCGAACGGCTTGAGCGACGGGTTGGTCAACGGCGTTGGCACCAATATCAAGGGCACCTTGTACGCGAACCTGATCA
>Ga0302320_10009684_pt1 | contig 20650 bp, 14 predicted proteins | sample Bog_T0_3_FD_202130 | JGI IMG/M metagenome (GOLD analysis project Ga0302320, IMG submission 202130) | Peat permafrost microbial communities from Stordalen Mire near Abisko, Sweden - Bog_T0_3 | ecosystem: Environmental > Terrestrial > Soil > Wetlands > Peat | place: Sweden: Abisko, Stordalen Mire...
AGGAACACCGACCACAGGCAGAAGTTCAGACGGAAAGTGGGGATCCACATATACAGCGTGAAAACGCCCCACATCAGCAGCGTCACGCCAACGGCGCTCGCCGCAGGAGGCTTGATCCACCCGGCTCCGACGGTCCACAGCATGAAGGCGTACCACCACCAAAACAGACCATAAGACGTGAAAGCAACAGTCCCGAACGTATTGCCATTTTTGTATTCAAGAACTCCGGCGATGATCTGGCCGACGCCGCCGAAGGAGAACGCGAGCGGCACGACAGCAGCAATCAGAGTGGGGGCGTCCCCCGGAAGCAGGCCGGCGTTGATGGAGCTCAGAACTACGGTGGTCAATCCAAATCCGGCGAGTCCCAGAGGCGCGGGATTCGCGATAGATGGTGTGGCGTCAGCCATAAAATTGTCTCCTCGATAAGTCAACCGCTTTTATTAAAAACGCGTTACGTTCCCGCCAAACTGAACGCAAGCGGTCAGGAGATGATACATCGGTCGCGCGCAAACGTAAAGGGCAACCTTTCCTGCGCGCGATGAGAATGCTAAACGGTGATGAGCAGTTTGCCCATGGTGCCGCGGCCGGCGAGATCGATCTGCGCTTGCGCGGCGTCGGCGAGTGGATATTCCTTCTCGATCATCAGCTTCAGTTTGCCGTCTTGGATCCAAGAGAAAATATCGCCGGAGCGCCACTTGAGTTCTTCGGGCGAAGAGTAATTCCCGAGTGTCGGACGCGTCAGATAAAGAGATCCCTTGGCGCTGAGCGAAAGAATATCGATGGGAGCAACAGGGCCACTGGCGTTGCCGAAGGCCACCATCATGCCGCGCGGGCGCAGAGAGTCGATGCTCTTGTCGTAAGTCGATTTGCCGACGCCATCGTAGACCACGTGGACGCCCGCGCCGTTGGTGAGGCGCTTTACCTCAGCTTGAAAATCGGCGTCGTTATAGAGAATCACTTCGTCGGCACCGGCCTCTCGCGCCACTTGCGCTTTCGCCGCGGATCCCGCGGTGGCGATCACGCGGGCGCCCAGGAGCTTCGCCATCTGAACGATAAGACGTCCGGTTCCGCCGGCGGCCGCGTGAACGAGAGCGGTGTGCGTCTTATCCAACGGGAAAGTGGAGTGCGTCAAATAGTGAGCGGTCATGCCCTGCAGCATGGCAGCGGCAGCGTCGCGCAGGGCGACATGCGCCGGAACGTGCACCAGCGCCGTTGCCGGGACGGCGGAATATTCGGCATAACTGCCGCGCGCCATGGTCCATGCGACGGAATCGCCCGGCTTGAATCCAGTGACGCCCTCACCGAGCGCGTCGACCGTACCGGCGCCTTCGGTTCCGAGCACCGCCGGCAGAGGCATCTTATAAAGGCCGTTGCGATGGTAGATATCGATGAAGTTCACGCCGGATACGGCGACCTTCACCAGCACTTGGCCGGGGGCGGGGGAGGGCTTGGCGAAATCCCCGTGCTGCAAAACCTCGGGACCGCCGTGTTGTTCGATGTAGACAGCTTTCATAGTTGTGCGTCCTATTGTATATGTCTCGATTTATATATGTCTCGACGAGTTTACGTGCGAAGCTTCTTGCGAAAATGTACCGTCCCGGCATATGCCAGTAAATACGCGGCGGTCAGCGGAAGAAACAACAGCCGCGCAAGCGTCGGCACGGCGTTGGCCCCGGTCATTCCGGCGCGGTAGAGCATCAAGTGCGAAAGGGCTTTCCAATGGCCGCGATCGCACCAGAAGAAATCGGCGTTTTCATTGACGACCAGAAGTTTGGCGGGCACGCGGGCCGCGAGGGCAAACTTCCACTTGGTCATGATCGGTTCGGCGGCGCAGATAATGGCGATGGCCGAGTAGCCCCGGGACGCGAGTTCCTTATAGAGAGCTTCGCGCGAGCTGGGCGTGGGATAGTCCGCGACGCGGAAAATTCGCCCATCGGCACCGGCCGGCGCTCCCGCATAACAGGTCATCACGTCGATTTCTCCCCCGTAGGCGCAGACACGGCGAAACGACGCGATCATCTTTTCGAGAATAGACCGGGATCCACTTTCGACGAGAAGGACGCGAGTCAGCGGCGGAATGGCGCAGCGGAAAAAGTAACGCAAGGAACCATTTTACGTGGTTATGGGAAGGGCGCACAGCGAGGACGCTATAATTCCAAGTCAGTGCAGCTTTCTCCCATTGACTGGGCCGTGGTGGCCGCATACTTCCTCTTCAACCTGGGCATTGGGTTGTACTATCGGCGGCGCGCCGGGAAAAGCGTCGACGAATTCTTCCTGTCGGGACGCAATATTCCGTGGTGGCTGGCGGGAACTTCGATGGTGGCGACCACGTTCGCCGCCGATACACCGCTGGCGGTTACGGGTATGGTCGCCAAAGGAGGCATCGCCGGTAATTGGCTGTGGTGGTGTTTCGCGGCCAGCGGCATGATGACGGTGTTTTTCTACGCGCGCCTATGGAGGCGTTCGGGCGTGATGACCGACATCGAGTTCGCGGAGATCCGCTACTCCGGCAAGCCTGCGGCGTTTCTGCGCGGATTCCGCGCGCTTTATTTGGCCGTCCCGATTAACTGCATCATTCTGGGATGGGTGAACAAAGCGATGGTCGATATCCTGACGCTGATTCTGGGCGTCACGAAATTGCAGGCGTTGTTCATTGTGATCGCGATGATTGCGGTGACGTCATCCATCTCCACGCTTTCGGGATTGTGGGGCGTGCTGGTCACGGACGTCTTCCAGTTCGTCGTCAAAATGGGCATGGTGATTGTGCTGGCCGTGTACGCGGTGAACGCGGTGGGCGGCATCGACGCGATGAAGACGAAGCTGGCGGTGATGGACCTGACACGTGGATCGCAAGGCTCCGTGTTGAGCTTCGTGCCGGATCTGAACTCCGCCTGGATGCCGATGATTACGTTTTTCGTCTACATTTCGCTGAATTGGTGGGCCACGTGGTACCCGGGCGCGGAGCCTGGCGGCGGAGGATACATCGCGCAGCGCATGTTCTGCGCCAAAGACGAGAAAAACTCCTTGCTCGCAACGTTGTGGTTCAACGTGGCGCACTATGCCGTTCGGCCGTGGCCGTGGATTTTGGTGGCCCTGACATCGCTGATCTTGTTCCCCGGCCTGAAAGATCCGGAGACGGGCTACATCCGCGTGATGATCGCGCATCTTCCCGTGTCGCTGCGAGGCCTGATGGTCGCGGCGTTCGCGGCGGCGTACATGTCGACCATCGCAACTCAACTCAACTGGGGCGCCAGTTATCTGGTCAACGATTTCTATCGCCGCTTTTGGAGGCCGACGGCGCCCGATCGCCACTACGTCAGGGCTTCGCAAGTGGCGACGGTTCTACTGACGGTGATCTCCGCGATCGTTACGTTCTATCTTGACTCCATCGCCGGCGCCTGGAAGTTGCTGCTGGTAACCGGAGCCGGAACGGGAAGCGTCCTTTTATTGCGATGGTTCTGGTGGCGCATCAATGCGTGGAGCGAAGTATCGGCGATGATCTCGGCGTTCGTGGTTTCGCTGGTGCTGCAGAGTGGCTTCCACATGGACTCGGACGATCCGCGCAGCTTCGCATACATTATGGTGATTACCGTGGGCGTCACGACCGTGGTGTGGCTCACCGTGACGTTCGTTACACCGCCGGAGCCGCGCGACATTCTGCTGGCGTTCTATCGGCGCACGCGTCCAATGGCGGCCGGTTGGGGCCCGATCGCAAACCTTGCGACCGAAGTGCCGCCGGATCGAGGCGGTTGGGCGAATCTAATGGATTGGGCAGCGGGATGCGCGCTCATTTACGGAGTGTTGTTCGGTACGGGAAAATTGTTATTGCATGAGATGGCTCCGGGACTGGTACTGTTGGCAGTGGGCATCGCGGGTGGCGGCGTGATCTATTTCGATCTTTCGCGAAGGGGATGGAAAGCGGTAACGGATTAACAGAGTTGGCATGAGTTACCGATAATCGAATTGTCGAGAAACGTGATTTTGAATCAGGACAGGCTTCGCGAAAAAGAGAAAAGGCGCAGGATAGCGGCGGCGGGATTTGTCGCGTCCGCGATTTTCTGGTGGCTGTTCACGGCCAGCGTGGCGTGGGCCGGTCCCATAGATACGGGCATTGCCGAGCTCAATGCTGCCCTTGCCGCGCGCAATCTTAAATGGAAATACACGGCGGAACTGAATCTGGATCCTGCGGAGAGTTTTCGTATCGAGCCGTACTCTTCGGGCGGCGCCGTCATTAGGGGCGGCGATGTGCGCGGGCTCATGTACGGATTGCTCGAAGCGGCCGAACAAATCCGCGTCAACGGGCGGTTTGCGAAGGCGCATGGCGAACGGGGAGCCGCCTTGCGCGGCGTGCGCATCGAGCTCGATACAAAACTGGAACACGCACCCGAAGATTATTGGCGCTCGTACTTTCAGATGCTGGCGCGCAATCGGATCAATCGCGCCCATGTCGTGTTTCCGGAATTGACCCGGCCGTATCGTTTGGCGTGTGTGATCTCAGGCGCGGCCGCGGATGCGGCGGTGGATTTCACACTGGGCGTAGCGGGCGAAATCAGCGCAGCCGAGATGGAAGCTCTCCTCAAGGCGTGTCCTTCGGTGCGCAGCGTTGCGGTGGAGCGGGAATCGCCGTCGCGCACAGCGATCCTCGAGGCGGTGGTACGTGCGGGCCGGCTCATCACGATTGATGGAGACGGAAGCGCCTGGGTGGGGAACGGAGTGGGCACCCACATCGCTCCGTTACGCGCGCCCACAGGTTCGCCTCCCAGTTTTGAAGTTCGCGCTCCGCGAGAGACTACAGTCGACAATGACGCAGCCCCGGCGGAAGCTCATGAGATGTTCTACTGGGCCTGGGGCAGGCTCAGCTACGACGCGAATACGAAACCGCCCAAAGGGATGAATGCCGCGGACTACGAGGCGGTACGTTTAGCCACGCTGCAGATCGCGGCGGCAGCGCAGGCGGATGAGGGCGGCTCCGATCACGTCGCTTCTGCGCTGGAAGCTGTGCACAATGTGAAGCTCGGAATCGCATCGGCCAAGTTCACGCCGCTGGATATCGCGGCGCAATTGGAATCGGCAGGAGCCACCCTGGCGACGGCGGCGATCCCCGACTTTCAGGCCATCGGCAAAATGGCGACCGAGAGGGCCTATCAACAGCGCGCGGCTTACGCCCACGCGTTGCACGACGCGGGCACGGCCGGCACGAAGGGTTCAAACGAGGTCGCCGTGGATTCCCCCGCGGCGGATCGCCGGGATGTCTTCTACGCGAGTGCGACGTCGAACGCGCCCAAGCTGACGCGTCCGCAGATTCTGCACAAGCCGTTTCAAGGCACGGCCGCGGACATGCCCCTATCGTTGACACTGCGAATCGCGAGCCCGGCCGCGGCCAAAACGCCGAAACAGGCCGCATCGAAACAAGCGACAACGATCCAAACAACACCGCAAATCGCGCCCAAGCTGACGCTCGTGCGATTACACTACCGGACGCTCGATCCGCAATCCAAGGAGACGGTGCTGGAAGAGCCGGCGTCGGCCGAAGTGCATTTTACGATCCCGGGCTCGGATCTCACGGGAAACTGGGATCTCTCTTACTATTTCGAAGTGCTGAACACCGAAGGCTCCGGCTGGTTCGAGCCGGATCCGCTGACCAGTGAGCCCTATTTCAAGGTGCATATTCTGGCGCCGCGGACGGGACCGAACTAGAAAACTAGTACAGAACCCGCGTGCGAATGGTGCCGGCCACCTGATCCAGGCGCTTCTTGAGCTGCTGCGATACGGCCCTCTCCGAAGTTTCAATATCGATGACCACGTAACCGATGGTCGCGTTGGTTTGCAGATACTGGCCGGCGATGTTGATACGCTCTTCGGAAAAAATCGCGTTGATCTGCGACATCACGCCGGGTTGATTGCGGTGGATATGCAGCAGGCGGTGTTTGCCGGGATGCTCCGGCAGAGAAACCTCCGGGAAATTCACGGCGCCGAGCGTAGAGCCGTTATTGCTGTACTTGATCAGCTTGCCGGAAACTTCAATGCCGATGTCGCGCTGCGCTTCCTGCGTGCTGCCGCCGACGTGCGGCGTGAGAATTACGTTGTCCATGCCGCGCAGAGGCGAAGCGAACGGATCGGTGTTGCCCTTGGGCTCCTTGGGAAACACGTCGATGGCCGCGCCGCTCAGGTGCTTGGACTGCAGCGCTTCGACCAGCGCGTCGATATCGACGACCGTGCCGCGCGCGGCGTTGATCAACCCCGCGCCCTTCTTCATGCGGGCGAGCGTTGCAGCGTTGATCATGTTGCGCGTCTGCGGGGTTTGCGGAACGTGCACCGTGACGACGTCCGAAATTTCCAGCAGCTCTTCGAGCGTCGGAATCTGGCGCGCATTGCCCAGCGCGAGCTTCATCTCAATGTCGAAAAACGCCACGTGCATGCCGAGCGATTCAGCCAGCACGCCGATCTGCGTCCCAATGTGCCCGTAGCCAACGATCCCGAGCGTCTTTCCGCGGGCTTCGCGCGATCCCGTCGCCGTCTTCAGCCATTCGCCGCGATGCGCCGCCGCATTGCGATGAGGAATCCCGCGCATGAGGAAAACGATTTCCGCCAATACGAGTTCGGCGACGCTGCGCGTGTTCGAAAACGGCGCATTGAAGACCGCAACCCCGTGTTCCTGCGCGGCGTCCAAATCCACCTGATTGGTGCCGATGCAGAAGCATCCGACGGCCATCAGCTTCGGCGCGTTGTCGAACACGTTGCGCGTCAATTGCGAGGCGGACCGGATGCCGACGATGTAAGCTTCGCGGACGGCTTCGATCAAGGGCGGTTCGGCGAGCGATTTCTCGTGATATTCGATCTCCGTGTAGCCGTCGGCGCGGAGCGCGTCCACCGCGCTGGCATGGACGCCTTCGAGCAGGACAATCTTCATTTTGCTTTTTGTGAGAGAGGTTTCCATCGTGGGAGGCCAAAATTATAGGGTTGCACATTTCGCCCTGGTGTTTCGCCGTGGCGCACGCTTCCCGTGTTCACAGATCGGACCCGAGCCATCTTGGGATAAAAGCAGGAGTGCGTGCGACGGCCGTGGCGGCACCTTCTCCGCTGCGCACCTTCGACGATATCCGCGGATGGCGAGATCTGATAATCTAGCGCCATGCATCGCGCAAGGAGGCCAACATGGCGAGTCAATCAGGGGCAAGTAAATCAGGGGGAAGTAAATCAAGATTGATATCGTTGGCGCTGGCGGCGGCTCTAGGACTCACCGCATCGAACGCCGCCGCCCAGAACGCGGGATGGGTCGCGGCCTGGGGCGCCTCGCAACAGAACGTGGGAGAAGCCAAGATTTCCAATGCGACGGTGCGCCTGATCGCGCGCGTCACCCTTCCGGGCGAAGCGGTCCGCATTCGTCTCGACAATACCTACGGCACGGCGGCTGTGGCTTTTGCCCGCGCCAGCATCGCGCCGCGCGTGAGAGGCGCGGCGGTCGCGTATGGCTTGGTCCAGCCACTCACGTTCCACGGCAAGGGAACCGTGACGATCGCGGCGGGCGGAACGGAAGAAAGCGACCCTGTAACCATGCATGTCGACGCGCAACAGGACCTCGCCGTGAGCCTGTTCGTCTCCGGCAGTGCGCAGCCAAGCCAGCACGGCAACGCCGTAGTTACCTCCTATGTCACCGACAACGACGCGGGCGACGCCACCGCTTCCATCGACGGGAAGCCCTTCACCGGCCATACCACCTCGATGTACTGGCTGAAGGAGATCGACGTGCGGCCCGCCGCGCGCGCCAGCGCGATCGTGGCTTTCGGCGATTCCATCACGGACGGCACCTGTACCACGCTCGACGCCCACGATCGCTGGGAAGACCTGGTCGCCCAGCGCCTCGCGCTGCAGACGCCCGTCCGGTTCGCGATCGTGAACGAAGGCATCGGCGGCAACACCGTGACTAATGCCGCCGATTATCAGCCCGCGGTCAACTCCGCGCCCGGCGTGGAGCGGCTGGAACGCGACGTGCTCTCGCATCCGGGAGTTTCCCACGTCGTCGTCTTTATGGGCACCAACGATATCCGGCGCGGCGCTTCCGCGAATCTCGTGATTTCCGGCTTAAAGGACATCATCGCGCGCGTGAAAGCCAAAAACATCAAGGTCATTGGGGTGACCATCATTCCACGGCACGCGAGTGTTCCCGGCGTCGCCGATACCGGGTGGAACGACGCCAAGTCGAACATCCGCCACCAGGTGAACGACTGGATTCGCAAAGACGCGGGCTTCGACGCAGTGCTCGATTTCGACCGCGTGGTGGCGAGCAAGGCCAACCCCGATCTGATGGAGCAGTCTTACAATTGCGGCGACGGAGTCCATCCCGCCCCCATCGGCTATTTCCAAATGGGCAAGTCGGTGGACCTGAATGTGTTCGGAAAATAGGAAAGGCCCTAGATTCGAGTACGCCCAGTCCTGACCTCCGATAACGGCTCTTAACCGTATCCCACCGAAACGGGTGGTGACCACCGGTTAAGATTTCTACCCAGCAAGGCGATGAGGCTTCTAGCGCCGCTTATCCGAAAAAGACGAGGGGCGGATTCACATGACTCCAAGACTCGCACGCTGGGGCTGTACGGTCACGCTGGCATTATGGTTGGCCGGCCCTCTCCACGCCCAGAGTCCAAAGCCTCAGGATCTTACGCAGTTGAGCCTCGAAGATCTGATGAACATTCAGGTCACAACCGTCTCCAAGAAGGAGCAGACCCTTCGCACCGCCGGCGCCGCTGTCTTCGTGATCACGCAGGAGGACATCCGGAAATCGGGAGCCACTAATATTCCCGATCTGCTGCGTCTGGTGCCTGGGGTAAACGTGGCCCAGGTGAGCACGAACACTTGGGCCATCAGCATTCGCGGTTTCAACGATTCGTTTGCGGACAAGGTCCTCGTGTTGATCGACGGACGCTCGGTGTACAACCCGATCAGCTCGGGCGTGTCCTGGGACCAGCAAGACGTTGCGCTCGAGGACATCGAACGCATCGAAGTCATTCGCGGCCCGGGGGGCACCGTGTGGGGCGCCAACGCGATGAACGGGGTCATCAATATCATTACCAAGAATACGAAGGACACCCAGGGCGGAATCATTGTCGCCGGCGGGGGCTCGGAAACGGTTGCGGACGGGTTAGCTCAATATGGAGGTGCGGTCGGCTCGGGTGGGACGTATCGAGTGTTCGCCAAAGCCTTCGATATTAACTCCTCCACTTTGCCGTCCGGCGGAAGCGCGCACGACGGCTGGCGATCCGTGCACGGAGGCTTTCGGTCGGATTGGGTCTTGTCGCCCCGTGACACGCTTACCGTTCAAGGCGATTTTCAGGAAGGCCGGGAGGGCCAGAACCTTACCGCAGTGATCTCGAACCCCCTGCCTCTGGAAGAAACGTTCACCGACCGGTTCGGTACCAGCGCGGGTAACGTTCTGGCCCGCTGGAATCACACGCTGGTAAGTGGTTCCGAAATGTCCTTGCAGATTTACGATGACCACTCCAGTACATTCGGTCTGGGCGGCCGGGACCGGCAAAATACCGTGGATCTTGATTTTCAGCATCACCTGAAACTCGGGTCGCGGCAGGATCTTGTTTGGGGACTTGGCTTGCGTGTTGCGGACCTCTACCTGGGTCCTGGATATGGGCTCATCGACGTACCGGCCAGCCGCACGGACGTTCTCCTCAGCACTTTCTTTCAGGATCAAGTGAAAATCACCGGGGCGCTCTCCTTTACTTTCGGTTCCAAGTTCGAACACAACGACTATACGGGCTTCGAACTTGAGCCCAGCGCCCAGCTGGTTTGGAGTCCGACGGCCCGGCAGTCCGTGTGGTTGTCCGCCGCCCGGGCCGTCCGGCAACCCGACGCCGTCGATGCGTCGATTCGAGATGAAGTCGCTACCTTCCCCACGGGCCCTGGTTCCTACGGAGTGGTGGAGGCCGTCGGCAATCCCAGCCAGAAGGCCGAGAGCCTCAACGACTTTGAAGCGGGGTATCGCGTGCAGGCTACCGCACGGTTCTCCGTGGACGTAGCGACCTACATGAACTTTTATCACGACCTCCGGACAGCGGAGGAGCTACCGCCGTATATCGTGCCCGGTCCTGGGGAGCCTTACGTGGTCCAGCCGGTGTCCTTTGAAAGTGTAGGGCATGCGCATGCCTACGGCGGTGAACTATTTCTGGATTGGAAACCAGTCAACCGATGGCGGATCAGCTCAGGGTACTCGAGACTGCACATGGTGATCTTCAAGGACGCAACGAATGTCGATAACGAGGTCGGGGATTCCGGAACCGGAACGCCACAACAACAGTTTCAAGTACGCTCTGCGCTCGAACTACCGCATCATTTCGAGTGGGATAGCAGTGTCGATTATGTGGGGCGGCTCCTCGCCGGGATTCCCGCCTATACGCGGGTGGACACACGCCTCGGTTGGAAGATCAATGAGCGTTTAGATGTCAGCGCCGTCGGTCAAAACCTGCTCAGTCCGCGCCACGCCGAGTTCCCCGACGATGTCGGAGTGGATCACACGCTGGTCGCCCGCAGCGTATTTGTTAAGTTCACCTTCAAATTTTAGCTATGCGAACTTAGGCAGGAGCTTCAGGGCGGTGCCGCGGCCGATCGCATCCAGCTCGTCTTGCGTTAGTTGAAAACCCATCAGGCGATTCAAATTCTCGCGCACCGCGTCCGACCCGCCATAAGGATTGTCGGTGCCGAACATGATCTGGTCCATCATGCCAAGCTCCCGCATATCGTCCATCGTATCTTGGGAATTCCCGGCGGTGTCGACGTAAATTTTCTGCAGTTCATGCAGCACGCCCTGCGGCGCGTAGGCAGGATTGCCGCGTCCGCCGCCTCGCCCTTCACCACCGCCGCCTGCACCAATGTGATGCGCTACCCACGGCAGCGTCTTGTCCCCGTGAGCGTGAATCAGTCGCAGATCCGGGCAGCGCGCCAGCGTCCCGCCCGTCAACAGACTGTTGAGCGCGCGCAAATCGTCGATGATGAATTCCTTGTCGCCGGGCAGCCCCCGCAAATTCATACAGCAGCTCGCCACGGTGCGATGCAGGAAGACAATCGCTTTCCGCCGGTTCAGCTCGTCGAACACCGGCGCAAATTCTCGCGAGCCCACGGGCAGACTGTCATAGCTGGTCATCAGCCCGATGCCATCGGCCTTCAGCGTATCGAAGGCGTATTCGATCTCCTTCATGCTGCCTTCGGTGTCGGGCAAAGGAATCGCGGCAAACAGGCCGAAACGGCCCGGATACGTCTCGCGCATTTTCGCCGCATAATCGTTAATCTGGCGCGAGAGCCTACGGCCCTCCTCCTTCTGCCCGAACCAGGGGCCGGGCGTCGAAATCGAAAGAATCGACGCCGCCACGCCGCTCGCGTCCATGCGTTCAATGGCCTGCTCCGGAATCCATTCGAAAATCTGCGTGATGCCGGGGCCGACTTTCAGTTGATCGCGCCGGTGCTCGTGAATGTAGAACGGCGGCATGATGTGGTGATGCACGTCGATGATGCGGCGCGGCGCCATCAGTTTTGAGGAACTGGACTGCGCGCGCGATGTGGACGCTCCCGCCAGTGCGACGCCCAGGGCTCCCGCAGCCAGGGTTCCCCATCCGGCGAGAAAATCGCGGCGCGATTCCGCGCCAGGCGTGAGTGTTTTCGATATAAACGCTTTCGATGTAAACATGGATGGGTTTCCTCGCTCGCCGTTCATACGTTGTACTTCGGGAAGAGCTGACGTGCGGTCTTGTATTCCACGGCTTCAATCTCTTCGCGGCTGCAGCCCATGCGCTCGCGCAGCGCATCCAGATTGTTTTTCACGTTGCCCCACGGCACATCGGTGCCGAACATCACGCGGGTCGCGAGCATTCCCAGCGCCCGCAACTCAATCATGCTGAACTTGTTGTTCCCCGCCGAATCCACATACACTTTGCGCAACTGCGCCTGGATTCCGTCCGGCGCCCACGGCGGATTGGGGCCGCGCTGCGGACCGTTGATCGGCGCTCCGTTCAACTTCGCCACCCACGCCATCACCTTATCGCCGTGCGAATGGATGAGCTTCACGTCGGGGAACTTGGCGAGCGTTCCGCCCACCAGAAAGCCGTTGAGGGCGCGGAGGTCGTCGACGATGAACTCCTGGTTGGCGGGATCCTGGCGCAGACCCAGGCAGCAGGTGGCCGCGGTGCGATGCATGAACACCACGGCCTTGCGCCGGTTTAGTTCTTCAAACACGGGCCAGAATGTTTTATCGCCCGTGGGGATCGTGTCGTAGCTGGTCATGATCCCGACGCCGTCGGCTTTCAGCACGTCGAAAGCATATTCGATTTCCTTCAGCGTTCCGTCGATGTCGGGCACGGGAATCGCCGCGAAGAGGCCGAAGCGGCCCGTATGATCGCGCCCCAGTTGCGCCGCGTATTCGTTCACGATGCGCGACATTTTGCGGCCGTCCTGCACGCTGCCGAACCAGGTGCCGGGCGTCGACAGCGAAAGAATCGACGTCGCCACGCCTTGCGCGTCCATCTGTTCGAGAGTGACCTGCGGCGTCCAGGCCTGCACGTACGGCTGGCCGGCTCCACCCCGCACCATATCGTCGCGATGCGCGGCCATGAATTGCGGCGGCACGATGTGATGATGCACGTCGATCACGCGGCGCGTCTGTGCTGGAGGACTTTGCGCCGTCAGGTCGCCGCGTAGCAGCGCTCCGGCTCCGAGCGCGGTAAGTCCGCCCAATATTTGCCGGCGGGAAAGCACAGGCGGCGGGGAAACAGTTGAGTGTGGACTGGCTACAGTTGGACCCATGACTCGGTACTATGTGCGAGCCAAGCCCGTTTGTCAATCCCCCCGCGACCGCCGGTAGTTCACACTTTCGTTGTCCGATGATTGACATGCGGGGTAGGCCGCAATATAATCCATCGAACCGGGGTTCGCAGATCGCGCATGCGCGTACGTCCGACCGCGTACGTCCGACGAGGAGATTAAATGCAAGACACAGGCATCCGAAAAAGTATTGCCGGGGTTGCGAGAATTATTGCGATTGCGGCCATCGGCGTTCTCATGAGCACGCTTTGCTGGGCACAGGCGACCTCGCAAATTAGCGGCATCGTGAGAGACGACACGGGCGCGGTGGCTCCCGGCGTGCAGGTGACGGCGACGCAAACGGACACCGGCTTCAAGCGCTCCGCGAACACCGACGACGCCGGCTACTATATTCTGACGAACTTGCCGCTCGGGCCGTACCGCGTCGAGGGCACGAAGATCGGATTCCGTACCTACTTGCAGACGGGCATCGAGTTGCAGGTTGGCAGCGCGCCGGAAATCCCCATCACGCTCGCTGTGGGGCAGGTGTCGGAGTCGGTCAGTGTGGAAGCCAATGCGTCGCAGGTGGAAACACGCTCGGTGGGCGTCGGAACCGTCATCGAGAACCAGCGCATCATCGACCTGCCTTTGAACGGACGGCAAGCCACCGACTTGATCACGCTGAGCGGTTCCTCCGTATTTTTTAGCAATTCCGCGGGATACGGCATGCGCACCGGAGTGCTCATCTCGGTCGCCGGCGGCAGCTACGAAGGCGTCCAATATAACTACGACGGCGCGCCGCACATCAACACGCTCGACGCCAGCAACATGCCCTTGCCTTTCCCGGATGCCCTGCAGGAGTTCAAGGTCACCACCAGCGCCCAGGATGCTTCGGCCGTCGGACACTCCGGCGCATCGGTCAACGCCGTGACCAAGTCCGGCACCAACTCGTTTCATGGCGACGCCTTCGAGTTCCTGCGTAACTATGACGTCAACGCCCGCGACTTTTTCGCTTCCAAACCCGATGGCTTGAAGCGCAATCAATTCGGCGGCACGTTCGGCGGCCCCATTAAGAAAGACAAGCTATTTTTCTTCTTCGGCTACCAGGGCTCGCTGATCCGGCAGGAAGTCATACAAACGCCGGCGAGCATTCCCACTGCGCAGATGCTGAGCGGCGACTTCACCACCTTCGAGTCGGCGGCTTGCCAGGGCACGAACAAGACGCTCGCAGCGCCGTTCGGCACGGGGGGGTTCGCAACCAACACGATTAATCCCGCATCGTTCAGCCCGGCGGCTACGAAGATCGCCACGTACTTTTTGAACGGCGACCCGAGCGGCACTACGAAGCCTCTGCAACCCAACCCCTGCGGAATCGTGCAGTGGACGCTACCCAACAACGAGAACGATAATCAGGTCCCCGTCCGCGTGGATTACCAACTGAACGACAAGAACAGCCTGTTCGCCCGTTACCTGCTTACCAAGCAGCAACTGGCGATTCCGCTCGCGGTCAGTGGCAATCCGTTGACCGAAGGCACGCCGGGCTTCGATGACCAGGCGCAAGATTTTACCATCGGTGAAACCTATACGATCAGCGCGAATCAGGTGAATTCGGCCCGCGCTTTCGTGAATCGCATCCGGTCGCTGAAGCAGGACTCGAATATGTTCGGGGAACAGAACGTCGGGATCAACTCCTACACCTACGATCCGGGATATTTGTATTTGGTCGTCACCGGTGGTTTTACGACGGGCAGTACCACAAAAAACGCCTTTTCCTATGTCACCGACTACGGAGTAAACGACGACTACAGCATCGTCCACGGAAATCATCTGTTCGCCTTTGGCGGGTATTACATGAATTCCATCAACTGGCTGGTGGCTCAGGCTTATGCGGGCGCCAATTACAACTTCAGCGGGGGGCTTTCGGCGTTCCTGCTGGGCAGTGTCTCGCAGCTTCGCCAGGAATCTCCCAATCCACTCAACGTGCGGCAGAGCTTCTTCTCTGCGTATGCCAAGGATACCTGGAAAATCAGCCCCCGCCTGACGCTCAATTATGGTTTGACGTGGGTTCCCTTCTGGGCCGCATCGTTCCCGCAAGGGGATTCCTACACCTTCAGCCTGGCGAATTTTTATGCGGGAACCCGCAGCACGGCTATTCCCGGCGCGCCTCCCGGTTTTCTCTATCCGGGCGACAAGGGATTTAACGGCGACTCCGGCATTCAGAATCGCTGGGGGAATTTCGATCCGCGCGCGGGGATCGCATGGGATCCCAGGGGCGATGGCAAAACGGTCCTCCGCTTGGGAGCGGGCATCGCGCACGACTTCGCTTCGCAGAATCTGCTGATCAATAATGAGGCGGTGCCGCCGTTCCGCCTCTTGGTGGTGCAAACGGGATCCATCAACCTGGATAATCCATGGGCGACCTATCCGGGCGGCGATCCTTATCCGTTTAACTTCAACAAGACCAATCCCGTGTACCCGGCTTATGCCGGCTATCTCCCGGTGCCCTCGAACTGGAAGACGGGCGAGCAATATTCGTGGAACGCGGTGGTGCAACGGCAAATGACGCCGAACTGGTTCGCATCGGCCACCTATTTAGGAACGCATCTCATTCACGTGGTGAGCGCGGTGGAGGTGAATCCCGCCGAATATATTCCGGGCAACTGCGCCGCGGGTCAATATGGGCTGGCGGTGGCTGGACCGTGTTCCACCGCCACGAATATCAACCAACGCCGCGTACTGAATTTGGCGTCGCCCAACACCACACAGCTTGGATACATGACGCAATACGACGATGGGAGCACGCAGAACTATAACGGGCTGCAGCTGGCTACCACGTGGCGCATGCAGAATAACGTCAGCCTGAATGCGAATTATACCTGGTCGAAGTGCATCGGCCTGGTGCTGGTCAATCTATTGAATCCCGGCCAGAATTACGTCCACTCGGGCTATGGCAACACCGTTCCCGGGGGCAACGACCGCAATGCGGATATGGGCCCCTGTACGCAGGACCGGCGGCAGAACGCCAATATTACGCTGGTCGCGCAGACTCCGAAGTTCGCCAACAACTTTGCGCGGATCGTCGGTACCGGCTGGAGGTTGTCCACGACGATCGTCGCGCGTTCGGGCGGCCCGTTCCAGGTGGTGACCGGCGTCAATCCGGACCCGGCGACGGGCACCGGCGGAAATTCCTCCAGTCAACGTCCGAACCAGTTGCTGCCCACTGTATACTCCACCGCCCAAGGTTCGCCCGGCCCTCCTTCCGCGGGAGCCTATAGCATTCAATGGCTGAACCCGGCGGCTTTCGGCACGGTGCCGATCGGCACCTACGGGAACATCGGCGCCATGTCGGTTTTCGGCCCGTCTTTCTGGGAGTGGGACGAAGCACTCTCCCGGGAATTCTCGATCCGCGAAAAGCAAAGGTTCGAGATCCGCTTTGAAGCGTTCAACGTCACCAACAGCCTGCGGCCGGGAAATCCGAACCTTACCTTGAGCGCAGCGAGTTCTTTCGGCCAGATCACGACCGACGCGACGCCGCCCTCGGCGACCAGCGCTCCGGCGCGCGTGCTTCAGTTTGCGCTGAAATACGCGTTCTAGAGTATTTTCCGACTTTTCGTCGACTACGACAGCGGGACGGCAGCGGTAGAACCCCGCGCGTGAGTCCGGGGATACATCCGCGTTTTATCGCGCCTGCAAATGTATCCCCGGACTCACGCGCGGGGTTTTACCATTGCCCGGCCCAGGCGGGCACGGTCCTCAGTAACTATGAAAATGGGCTAGACGCACTCTTCACAGAAGGCCCACCTGGCTATGGGCGAGGAACACGACGACCATTTCCTCTTGCGGGTCGACCCAGAACTCGGTTGCCACTATTGCACCCGGCCGACAGCTTGGACGGTCATCTCGACCTTATCGTTAACCTTCAGCAGGAAATTGCTCGGATTCTTCATGCCCCATTGCACGTAGGGAATGACGAACAAAATGGACGTCGCGACCTCAGCGCCTTTGATCTCCGCCGCGAAATGAAACGTCACTTCGTGGCTGGCCCCGTGGATTTGGAACGTGCCGTGGACTTCGAGTTGCGATTCGCTGTGCGGCGCTAACTCCCCGCTGACGTGGTCCGGCGCGAAGACGGCTTCCGGGAAGCGGGCACTTTCCAGGATCTCTTTATGCATGCGACTGTCGCGCATGCCGCCGCCGGTGTTGCCACTGCTGACGTCCACCACGATTTCGCCCGACGCTTTGCCCGTGGCGGGATCGAACGTCATGGACCCTCGTTTGAGTTTAAACGTGCCGCGAACCGTGTGAAGAACGTCGCCCAAAGTGAAACTGACGATGCTGCGCGCGGGATCGAGTTCAATCGTGTTCTCCGCGGCAGCGAGCGGAAGACTACAGATAAGAAGGAAGAGGAGACTTCGTTTCATAAAGAGCGAGCGTCACGCGGTAAGAATGCGGAGGCCCAACGGAAGCATTGAGCCACAAACAAAGTCCGTGATTGTGGATGCACCCACGTGCATGGCAAGTTGTCGGGCGAAGATCCGGGGCTCGGAGGCCATCGAGTTCAAGACTCGTCGCCGCAGCCAATCCGAATGGTCCATGGTCAGCATCAGGCGGGCCATGAACGCCGGTCTTCGCGCCAGCCGGCGGTGTGCGGCTGCATAAACTTGCGTGTCGCGGTGAACCAGCGCCTCCGCCAGGGCCATGGCTTGCTCGAAGCCCAGCCGCAGGCCCTCGCCCGTGATCGCGTCCACCGATCCCGAAGCGTCCCCCACCAGGAACACATTGCCGCGGGAGACGCGCGCGAGTCGGCGCGTTGCCGAGACCGCTCCGCGCTCCAACGTGGTGGGGTGCGCGTTCCGCAAATTATCGAACAACTCCGGAAACATGGCCCGGACGTGCTCCAATCGCAAATGCGGATCGCGCGACATCAGCACGATGCACATCTCTTGCGGCCCGATCGGCGTCACGTAGATCTGGCACCGCGGGCCCCAGTAAATCTCGACGCAATCGGTCCAGGGCGAAACCGAAAAGTGGCGGCGGAAGCCATAGCGCACGGAGGATCGCGGCGCGCGATCGAGTCCAGCCCAGCGGCGCACGCGCGAGTTCTCTCCGTCCGCTCCAATCACCCACCGGCATTCTACCGTGCGGTCGCCGACGACCAAATTTTTCCCGGAAAGACCTTTTACCGCGGATCCCCATCGCAGGGTCGCGCCGACTTCTTCCGCGCGATGGATCAGCGCCTGGTGCAAATGCGTACGGCGGATGCCAAGTCCCGTCCCCTTGGGGAAACTCGCATCGACCGACGTGTGCCCACCGATAAAGCGGATTCCACGGTACGGATAACAATGCTCCCGTGGGAGCTCGACGCCTAGGCAAGCAAGAGCCACGAGAGTGTCGGGCATCAATCCTTCGCCGCAGGTCTTATCGATGGGCGGCTCCGCCGGATCGGCCACCGTCACGCTGAAGCCGCGGCCCCGGAGGGCGATGGCCGTAGCCAATCCTGCCGGCCCTCCGCCGACGATGAATGCGTCCGTGTACTGGGGAAAATCTACCATCGCAGCAAGATCAGTTCCGAGCAGAACCCCGGCCCCATGGCCGCCAACAGGCTATACGTTCCCGGTGCCGGGCGCTGGTGCAGCATCACTTCTTCCAGTACAACCAGCACCGACGCCGACGACAAGTTCCCGGTACGGCGTAAACAAGCCCACGAAATATCGAGCGCGCCCGGCGGCAGTTGCAACGCTTGTTCTGTCGCCTCCAGCACACGCGGTCCGCCCGTGTGCAGGATAAAGCTTTTTATATCGCTGCGCGTCAATCGTTGATCCGCCAGGAAGGCGTCGACGTCGGCTGCCAGATGCTGCTCGATGACCTCCGGCACTTCCTTCGACAATACGATTTGAAAGCCCTTTTCCGAGATATCCCAACCCATGACTTGTTCGGTATCGGGATAGAAGACGGAGCGCGTGGCGAGGATCGCCGGTCCTGGCAAATCCCGCTCGGCTCCCGCCACCAGTACGGCCGCCGCGCCGTCGCCGAACAGTCCCGCCGAGATCATATTCGCCATCGTCAGATCGCTCTGCTGAAACGTCAGCGAGCACAATTCCACCGACAGCACGGCTGCGACCTGATCCGGAAACGCACGGACGTAATCGGCCGCGCGTGCGATCCCCGCCGCTCCTGCGACGCAACCCAAGCCGAAAATCGGCATGCGTTTAAGATTTGTCGAAAGCCCCATTCGGTTGATCAAGCGAGCGTCAATCGAAGGACTGGCCACTCCCGTGATCGACACGAAAAACAAAGCGCCGATTTCGGTAGGTTTCAGCTTCACGCGCTGGAGAGCGCAGCCTAAGGCTTTCTCGCCGAGTTCCTGCGAGATCTCGATCCAATGCTGGTTGGCCACGCCCCAACGATCCAGGCCCGCGTATTCTTCCACGGGCAGCGCCATGTAGCGGCCTTCCACACCGATGCGGCCGTACAGGCGATCCATCACCGCGGGGTTTTCCAGTTTGGATCCCCACAGCCTTTTCAGTTCCGCCAGTAACACGGACTGTGGATAGTAATGCATCGGAAATGCGCTGGCTACACTTGTGATTTTCATAATTTCGAATGACGAAGTTGCTGCTCTGGCACAAGGCCTAGCGCAAACGAGCAAGCTCCTCTGCGTACAGCGGGTTGTGGGGAAACTGCAGCGCCAGATCGTGCAGCAGCTTGCGCGCCTGCTCGGGATCTTGCGCGCGCAGCGCTGCGACCGCCAGCAACAGACGTGCGAACGGCTTCAGATACGTTCCTTTTTCCGCGGTAATGCGCAGCCGCTCGACGCCCTGTTCGCGATCGGTTTGCGCTCCGGCCATTTGCAGGAGCCAACGCACGGGCGCGGCCTTCAGGCTGAGCATATAATTCTCCACGCCCACGGCCAAGTGGGCGTCGTAGTACGTAGGATCCACCGTGAGTAATTTCTCCGCCGTGATGCGGCTGGTCTTCATGGCATTGAGCGAGCTCAGATAGCGCTTATCGATGAGGGCGTCGAAATCGGACCGGAGGCCGAGGATCAGAATCGACGCGAACAACGCGTTGCTATCCTGCGGCTTGGCGGCGAGCGCCGTATCCGCCAGCTTTTGTCCCTTTCCGAGAGAAGCATCGAAGGACTTGCGCACGACGGGATCGGGCGTCAACTTCACGCCGTTGACCAGCTTCTCTTCGTGGACGAAAAATTCGGATTGAAGAATGTGCAGGCGGTCAAATTCGCCAAAGAGAAACGCGGCGGCGTCAGAGACAGGCGCCAGCGGATCCTCGGGATGCACACGTTCGTACTCCGCGAAGGTCTTGTGCGCGACTTCGAATTGCCGGTCGTACATCTGCAGGTAGCCTTGCTGCAATGGCGGCGGATTGCTTGGCGGAGCGGCGGAATTTGCAGGCAGACCATCGGCCGCGAGCCACAACGCAACCATGGGGATGGCCATCGGCAGCATCTTAAACGTTCACCGCGCGCCGCCGGTAGCGCACGTTCATGGACAACACGTCCAGCAGCCTCGCCCACTGAGGGTTCACGTGCTCCTGATACAGCTTCCTTACGGCAACTTCTTCTTGAAGTTCCACTTCATCCCTCGCTACTTCTCATCCCGTTTAGTGTTTGGGACGGCGAGAAAAGGCCACTGGTTTCAATTTATCCGATCGCATTTCAGATTGGGGCCACGCAGAGGGGCTAGTGCGGGAGCACCCGTTTAGCAGGGCTGCTGTGCCGTCAACCACGCGGCGAGCGCGTCCCCATTTTTCCGACAGGCTAGCCTGATCCTGGGGACCAACCTCCTAGAACCTGAATTTCAGCGCGAACTGAATTTGCCTGGGATTGGTGTTT
>Ga0302320_10009685_pt1 | contig 20650 bp, 16 predicted proteins | sample Bog_T0_3_FD_202130 | JGI IMG/M metagenome (GOLD analysis project Ga0302320, IMG submission 202130) | Peat permafrost microbial communities from Stordalen Mire near Abisko, Sweden - Bog_T0_3 | ecosystem: Environmental > Terrestrial > Soil > Wetlands > Peat | place: Sweden: Abisko, Stordalen Mire...
AGAGCGCGGGCGACATCGTTGGGGCTCTTGACCAGGAGCGCTGTCAGGAGATCGCGGCGCGAATAGCTGGTGCCGGGAGTGAGCTGGAGCTTGGTCGGCTCAGTTGCCTCGTCAATCGGCTGGATGACCACTTGCTTATCGAGGTTGCCATGCTCGGCGACGAGTAGGGAGGTGAGGAGCTTCTGTGTGCTGCCGACAGGGCGCTTCTCATCGGCATTGCGCTCATAGAGGACTTCGCCCGTATTGGCATCAACGACGATGGCGGAGACTCCCTTGATCTCAGGAGGTGGAGTCGTGGCGCTGAGAAGTGAAGAGAAGGGAAGAAGGAGGGCGGAAGGGACAATGAAAAAGGATAAGAGGCGGATTTTCATGATCGGAGTGGAAGTTAAGGAATCGAGATGGGAAAGAATTAAGGAAGCGCGCTGGATGTTGCCGGATCAGGGGAGGGGCTGGCAATAGCTTTGGCAAGCTGAGCCTCAATGGCGGAATCTTTGGGTGAGCCGAGATCGAGAGCCTGCTGGTAGTGACGACGGCCAAGTTCGATCAGGGGAGGGGTGCGTCGCAGGTAGAGAACAGCGAGGTTGAAATTGGCGTCGGCGTATTGCGGATCGAGTTCGATTGCCTTGCGAAGCTCATCCTCGGAAACTTCACTCCAGCCTTTGCGTCCTGCGGCGATGCCAAGGTAATTATGGGCTCTTGGATTGCGGGGATCATAGAGGGCGGACTGCACGAGTGCGGCAAAGGCTTCGTCGTTCCGTTTTTCCTCCAGGTAATTCATGCCGAGGAGCTGCCATGCCGGGGCGTTTTGAAGATCTAAATGGAGAGCCTGCAGGAGGTATTTTTCCGATTCGGCGAGCTTGCCTATCCTAGTTTCGACTGCTGCCAGACTGACCAAAAGGGCTGTGTTGTTGGGGCCGAATTCCAGGGCCTGTTTGTAGAGGGATTCGGCTTGATTGAGATCGCCGGCGGCAAAGGCGGTCTCGGCGCGTGCAGCCAGGGAACGGGCTTGTTCGGGAATGAATGCGGTCGTCGAATTGGTAGTCGCCGAGGGGGAGGGATTTTTTCCCTTTGGCGGGGAAGCCTCCACTCCCTGAATGGCCAGCAGAGCAACTCCAATCGCGATGAGAGCAATTTTCCTCATGATTTTAGGACTTCGCCGAAAGCTCGATAGAGCGATGGCGGGCGGCATTGACGGCATCTCGGACGATATTGGGGAAATCTTTGTCGGTGAGGACTCCGAGTCCTGCGGCGGTCGTGCCATTGGGGCTGGTGATTTCCTGACGCAGGGCCAGAGGAGTCTCTCCCGTCTCGGTTACGAGGGCAGCGGCTGCGGCGAGAGCCGCCGCTGCACAGGTCTGAGCGATCAAGGGATCGAGTCCTCCCTCGATGCCTCCCCGGGCAAGCGATTCCAGCATGAGTAGGGCAAAGGCAGGGCCGCTACCGCTGACGGCGGTGACAGCGTCGAGATCGTGTTCCTGGACTTCCAGTCCGGTGCCGACGGAGGAAAAAATCCGCAGGGCAAGGGTGAGATCATGGGCGCTGGCCGAGGGGTGAGGAGCCACAGCGGTAAGTCCCTTGCGGAGGCGGACTGCGGTATTGGGCATGGTTCGGATCACTCGGACACCGCCGCCGGAGGCTTTGAGAAGATCGGCGGAGTGAACGCCCGCCACAATGGAGATAAGCAGTTTCCCTTGAAGTTGCGTGGAGACTTCGGCAAGGACTTCGAGTGACTGATTCGGCTTCACGCAGAGAAAGACGATATCGGCTCCCAGAAGAGCCTCTGCATTGGAAGAAGCTGCCTTGGTGCCAAGAGCCGAGGCGGCTTTTTGTGCCGATTCAGAATGTTTTGAGGAGATCGTAATGTTGTTTCCCGTGGTTAGCCCTGAGGCGAGCATTCCGCGAATCAAAGCACTCCCCATCCTCCCCCCTCCAAGAAAGCTGTATTTCATGGGGAGAGTGTAGTTGCTTGCGGAGTTGGTGCAAGTGTTGCGGGCAAGAAGCTGTTCTTGTTTCTCAACGATTTTGTCTTTTAACGCGAAGCTACTTCAATCCGGCGAAGAGATCCGCCCAGGAGCTTTTCAAAGCCTTCTGCAAGCGGACGGCAACTTCTATGGTTGGGCTGGATGAGCCTTTCTCGATCCTCTGCAAGTAGGAGCGATCAATGTCCGCAAGTTCGAAAAGTTTTTCCTGAGTCATATTCAAGCCCATCCGCAGGCGTTGAATATTTTGACCGAATTGCACTGAAACTTGCACTCATGAGGTGTGGACTCAAAGTACGAGAAAAAACGCCGCACATATGCAGCTTTTTATAGGCCTGGTTGATCCGCAGTTCTAAAACTCATGAGTCCCGTCACTCGGCACCTTGGTCTTGTGATTTTTGAGAAAAAGTTTGCTGCCTCAGATTCAAACAGTTACGCAAGCCGCAGCGCGTGCCCAAAACACCAACAAAACCCCTCAACTCTAGTCCGAATCTTCTTCTTCCGCCGATTATCGCCCCAACGCTTACAAAACCATGAAAACCCCCGCTTGGGTTCTGCGTACTCTCTGCCCTGCCCATGTTCTTATTTGCGCTTCCCTGGCAGGAGCACAGACGACCAATTCGAATAACTTGACCGTACTTGGGTTCGTGGATGCCACCAATGATGTCTCCTTTGGCACACTGACGAACGGTTCTCCCGCCGCTTACCTGCAATACACGAATGGCGGTGTCGAATTTACGGCAGCGCAATCTAATGCCTCAATTTTTTGGCAGGATGGCGGAACAAATACCTCAAAAAACAAGCTGCTGCTGGATGGGAGCAACAACCTGACTCTCTATGGCACAAACGGGAGCAATGGGATCGTCCTGAATCCCAATACCGGAGGCATCCAAATGAAAGGAACAGGCGCGGGCATCACTCTGCTTGATGGTACTGTATTGAATAGTGCAGCCAACCTGCGTAGCACGGTGTTCTCTATAACGGCGCAGGAGCTTGCTCTACGGCATTTGGTCAAGGCTCTATGGGCTTTTCATGTCGCCTGACCCCTTTTCGCAGCTCTCTTCGCTACGCTCAGAGACCTGCTCCGCTCCTTCCGCTCCAGAGCCCTCTGGTGCGTAATCCCCATTCCACTGGAGGCTTGATGCCTCCTCCATCCTTCACTACTCTCACATCAACCCTCTCTCTCTCCATAGCTTATTTTAAGCTCCCTTTGGTCCGACAACAGGGTCCACCTCAGTAGTCCTACAGCAAGCGTAGCCCAACGCCGCTTACCGCCAAGATCGCCCGCCTACATGCGTTCAGGGACGGAAATGCCGAGTAGTCCCAATCCCGTCTTAAGCACCTTCGCGCTCACTTCCGCCAAGGCCAGACGCGAGGCGCGGAGCTCCCCTTCCGATTTGAGAATTGGGCAGGCTTCGTAGAAGGAATGGAAGGCATTCGCCAGTTCGTAGAGATAAAGACAGAGGAGATTTGGGCGCTGATCCTCAAGCACGGCATGGAGGACTGATCCGAATTGGAGAAGCTGGAGCGCCAGAGTGCGTTCCGCTGGATCGCTGATCGTGATGGGGGCATCTTCCAACTCAAGTCCGCTCTCCGCCGCTTTGCGGAAAATGGAGCGAATGCGCACATAGGCATTCTGGAGATAAGGGGCGGTATTGCCCTGGAAGGAGAGCATTTTCTCCCAGGAGAAGACATAGTCAGTCAGCCGGTGCTGCATGAGGTCGGCATACTTGACCGCACCGAGTCCGATCACTCGTGCGATCTCCTGCTGCTCTTCGGCTGGGAGATCGGGGTTCTTTTCCCGCACGACGACGAGTGCTCGTTCCATCGCCTCGTGGAGCATGGCACCGAGTTCGACATTCTCGCCGGAGCGGGTCTTCATCATCTTGCGATCTTCTCCGAGGATGCTGCCAAAGGCGACATGACGGAGGTCAGTCGAGATGCCGAACCTGCGCGCAGCGGCAAAGACTTGATCAAAATGGAGTTGTTGCGGCGCTCCGGTCACATACCAGACGGCGTCAGGCTTCCAGCGCTGCTCACGGTATTCCAGCGTCGCCAGATCGGTCGTGGCGTAGAGGTACCCCCCATCACTCTTGCGGATGAGGCACGGTTTTTCCTCGAGCTGTGGAATCTCGTAGAAGAAGATGCAGACCGCTCCATCGCTGATTTCAGCGATACCACTTGCGAGCAATCGCTCCACAAGCGGGCCGAGGGCATCATTGTAAAAGCTCTCACCCAGACGCTCGTCAAACACGATCTCAAGGAGTCCGTAGAGGCGTTCAAATTCCTTCCAGGAGTAGGCGACGGCCTGATTCCAGATCGACAGGTTCTCCTCATCTCCCTGCTGGAGCTTCACGAGCTCGCCACGGACGCTCTCTTTGAGCGAGGGATCAGATTCTTCCAGGGCATTCACCTCGCGGTAGAGTCGGACGAGTTCCTCGATAGGAGCCTGCTCCAGAGCTTCGTGCTTAAGAAAATGTTTCCAGCCGTAGATGACCTTTCCAAACTGCGTCCCCCAATCACCAATATGGTTATCGGTGATGACAGAGTGCCCGAGTTGACGGGCGATACGGGCCAGGGAATCGCCTAGAATGGTGCTGCGGATGTGACCGACATGCATCGGCTTGGCGACATTCGGCGAGCTGAAATCAATGAGGATCGTCCGTGGAGTCCCGACTGGCACAACGCCAAGGCTTGCGTCCAAACGGACGGCATTCACCGCAGCAGAGAGGGCTGGATTGAGTATCCTAAAATTAATGAATCCCGCTCCGGCGATCTGCGGTGTCTCGGAGAGATCCTCCACGACAAGATGGCTCAGAATGCTTGCGGCCACTTCACGGGGATTTTTCTTGAGTGCCTTGGCCGCGACCATCGCCGCATTGGTCTGATAATCGCCAAAGCGGGTGTCGGTGGCCGGCGTGACCACGGCCAGTGCGGGATCAATTCCCGCCGCACTCAGGGCTGCTGCGACACGGGATTGGAGAGTGGATAGGAGCGACATCTAAAGGTGAGAGGGATGAAACTTGAAGGCTGAAACCTGAATAGACTCAAGAGCAAATGCAATGAACGGATTAAACTCGAGACCTTTGGAAATTCCCGATTTTCTTTCAGGTTTCAAGTTTCAGCTTTCACCTTTCCAGTCACCCGCAAAGCGGGAGATGGCTTACGCCGCTTTGCGCTCAAAAACTTTCAAAATCGCCGCAGCATCGGGAGCCTCGGCAAGTTCGCCGCGGACCACGGGATCGTTCAGGAATTTGGCGATTGCGGCGAGGGTACGAAGATGGGTCTGGAACTGGTCCCTAGGCACCAGGAAAAGAACGATGTAGTGCACCGGCTTTTCATCCAAGGATTCGAAATCGACGCCCTTTTTGGAACGGGCAAAGCAGGCGGTGACTTCCTTGACCGCATCGCAGCTGGCATGGGGGATGGCAATGCCAAACCCGATGCCGGTGCTCATGGTTTCCTCACGATGACGAAGGGCCGCAATGGCCTCGTCGTGATGCGAGGCATCAAGATGTCCCTTCGCAATCAGGCGGGAGACAATCTCCTCAAGTGTCTGCCAACGATCTGTGGCAGACAACTCAGGGATAATTTGATCCTCGGAGAGTAGGCTCGCGAGAGTCATAGTTTTGTCCTTTTGAGGCTGATTGATGAAGAGGAAGCTTAGGCTTCCTCTTCTTCGGTTTCTGAAACACCCTCCTCACCCACCATGTAGCGGGTGAAGCGACGGATGACAATATTTTCACCGAGTTCGGTGATCTTGGAGGCAATCAGATCCTTGACAGTAATGTCAGGGTTTTTGATGCAGGCCTGCTCAAGGAGACAGATGGTGCTCAGGAATTTGTCGAGCTTTCCATCGACGATCTTGTCAACGATGGCAGCGGGCTTGCCCTCAACCTGGGCGCTGTAAATCGCACGCTCGGAAGCAATGAGGGCTGGATCAACCTGGTCACGGGAGACAACTAAAGGATGAGCGGCTGCGATCTGAAGAGTGATGTCCTTGACGAAATCACGGAAGTTGTCGTTTTTGGCAACAAAGTCGGTTTCGCAATTGATCTCAACGAGCACGCCAACCTTACCCTGAAGGTGGATGTAGGAGGCGACGGTGCCTTCCTTGGCGGCACGGGAGGCCTTTTTACCTGCGCTAGCGATCCCCTTGAGGCGAAGGAGTGTCTCAGCTTTCTCGAGGTCTCCCTCGGTTTCAGCGAGAGCGCGCTTGCAGTCCATCATGCCCGCGTTGGTTTTCTCGCGGAGAGTTTTGACAAGTGTCGGAGTGATATCTGCCATGATTTTGGTCGGTTTGTGGCTTATGGTCGGTTTGTGGCCTTTGGCAATGGAGTATTATTCAGCGACGGCGGTCAGGGATTCGGCGGTAGACTCCACAACAGCTCCCGGAGCACGAACTCCACCACGGGACTTGTTGAGGGAATCAACAAGCTTCTGAAGAATGATGCGGATGGCGCGGATAGCGTCGTCGTTTCCAGCGATCGGGTAGTTGATCTCCTCGGGATTGCTGTTGGAGTCAACGATGGCGACGATGGGAATTCCAAGACGGCGGGATTCGGCGACTGCGATGGCTTCCTTGACGGTGTCAATGATGACAATCGCGTCGGGAAGCTTCTCCATTTCGAGAACACCTTCGAGGTTCTGACGGATGCGGTTGGCCTCGCGACGGAGGGCAGAAGCCTCGGCCTTGTTGATCTTGTTGAAACCGGCACTCTTCTCGAGGGCTTCGAAATCCTTCAGCTTCGAGACGCTCTTACGGATGGTCACGAGGTTGGTCAGGGTGCCACCAAGCCAGCGCTGGTTGACATAGAACTGACCGCTAGCCTGAGCGGCTTCCTTGACTGCTTCCTGGGCTTGCTTTTTGCAGCCGACGAAGAGGATCTTGCCACCATTACGGGTGATTCCAGCAAGGAATTCCCCGGCGACAATGAGCTGTCCGACCGTCTTGGAAAGGTCGATGATGTGGATGGAGTTTTTCTCTTCAAGGATGAATTCGCGCATCCGCGGATTCCAGCGCTTGGTCTGGTGTCCGTAGTGGACGCCGGCTTCGAGAAGTTCAGTCATTGTTTCAACAGGCATAAGAAGGATGGGGTTAGCGGGCTTGATTGCGGGCTTGGTTAAGATCGCTTGGTTAAGGTCGTTAAGGTGTGAGTGGATTAGATGATTTCTTCGGTGGCGGGAGCGCCCTCAAGGAGAGAGTTCTCCCCGAGATGAACCAGATCAAAATTGCGATTGGTCTTGAAACCAGAACCCGCAGGGATGAGGTGACCCATGATGACATTCTCCTTGAATCCGCGGAGACTGTCGGATTTGCCGAGGGTAGCAGCCTCTGTCAGCACACGGGTCGTGTCCTGGAAGGAGGCGGCAGAGATGAAGCTGTCGGTCTCAAGGGAGGCCTTGGTGATACCAAGCAGAACTGGTGCGGCTTCTGCGGGTTTGCCACCCTTGGAGGTCACGCGCTCGTTCTCTGCTTCGAACTCGAGGCGGTCGATCTGATCGCCCCAGAGGAGGGTCGTGTCACCGGGATCGGTAACCTTCACCTTACGGAGCATCTGACGGACGATGATTTCGATGTGCTTGTCGTTAATTTCGACACCCTGGAGACGGTACACTTCCTGGACTTCGTTGAGCAGATGCTCTTGAAGCTCCTGAGGTCCACACACCTCCAGAATTTCGTGAGGAACGACGGGGCCTTCGGTGAGCTGCTGACCCTTCTTCACAAAATCACCCTTGAAGGAGATGATGTGCTTAGAGAGAGGGATGAGATGCTCTTCCTCGGTGCCGGTCTGCGGATCGCGGACGATGAGCTTACGCTTACCGCGAACGGTGCCGCCGATATCGACAATACCGTCGATACGGGCGATGTCGCAGGCATCCTTTGGACGGCGAGCTTCGAAAAGCTCGGCCACACGCGGGAGACCACCGGTGATGTCCTTGGTCTTGGCGATCTTACGAGGGGTCTTGGCAAGTCGCTGTCCGGCCTGCACTTTCTCCCCTTCCTTGACATCGAGGTGAGCCCCGGCAGGAATGGAGTAGCTGGCGGCGATCTGGCCTGCGGAATCAAGCACCACGATCTGTGGATGGAGATCTTCCTTGTGCTCAATGACAACGGTTCCCATGACACCGGTCTCATCATCAACTTCCTTGCGGATGGTGACGCCGTTGATCATGTCACGGAATTCGATCTTACCATTCTTCTCGGTGATGATCGGCACATTGTACGGATCCCACTGCACAAAGGTTTCGCCCTTCTTGACCGTCCCACCATCGACGACCGAGATGACCGATCCGAGGACGACGGGATAGCTTTCGATTTCGCGACCATCCTTGGCATGGATGCCAACGGTTCCATTCTTGGAAAGGACGATGAAGGTGCCATCGAGAGCCTGCACGGCGCGAAGGTCGTTGAAACGGATCGTTCCATCGTTCTTGGCTTTGATGATAGGCTGCTTGAAGGTACCGCTCGCCGTTCCACCGACATGGAAGGTACGCATGGTGAGCTGGGTTCCCGGCTCGCCGATCGACTGGGCGGCAATGATACCAACCGCCTCTCCTAGTCCGATCAGGAGACCGTTGGCGAGATTGCGGCCATAGCACTTGGCGCAGACGCCACGCTTGTTTTCGCAGGTAAGCACAGAACGGATCTTGAGTTGTTCGTGACCGACCTTATCCAGGGCGGCAGCAATTTCCTCGTCGATGAGTTGGCTGGCCTTGATGATTGGCTCGCCGCTGATCGGATCCTTGACGGTTTCGCAGCTGACGCGCCCGATGATGCGGGTGGCCAGGCCGACGACTTCTTCGTCACCCTCGTAGATGGGGCGGACAACGATACCGTTGACCGTACCGCAATCTTCGGAAGTGATGATGACATCCTGGGATGCGTCAACGAGCTTACGGGTGAGGTAACCGGAATCGGCGGTTTTGAGCGCCGTGTCGGCAAGTCCCTTACGGGCACCGTGGGTCGAGATGAAGTACTCGAGCACGGAGAGTCCCTCGCGGAAGTTAGAAAGAATCGGGCGCTCGATGATCTCGCCGGAAGGCTTGGCCATCAGACCTCGCATGCCGGCAAGCTGCTTGACCTGGGTACGGTTGCCTCGGGCACCGGAATCGACCATCATGAAGACCGGATTGGCCTCAGGACGACCCTCATTGTGCTCCAGGGTGCGGAAGAGGGCGTTGGCCAACTCTTCTCCCGTGTGTGTCCAGATATCCTGCACCTTGTTCTTGCGCTCACCGTCGGTGATGATACCGCGGCGGTACTGCTTCTGAACTTCCGCGATCTGCTTCTGGGCACCCTCCACGAGAGCGGCCTTCTCCTTCGGAATGATCATGTCATTGATACCGATGGAAGCGCCTGCGCGGGTGGCTTCGCGGAAGCCGAGTTCCTTGAGCTTGTCCAGAGTCTCGACAGTCCGAGCCTGACCGACTGCCTTGTAGCAGCGCCAGATGATGTCGGAGAGCTGCTTCTTGCCGGCAACCTTGTTGTAGAACCCAAGTTCGCGAGGCCAGATCTGATTGAAGAGCACGCGGCCAACAGTCGTCTCGATGACGGCCAATTCGCTATTGCCATATACTGTCTGAACTCCGCGATCGGGATTCTGAAGACGGATGCGGGTGTGGATCTTGACGCTGGTCTCGGAGAGCGCGAGCTCGACTTCGCTGGTCTCGGCGAAGAGAGGCATGCGAGCTTCGGCTGGAAGCTTTCCATCCTTGCCCGGAAGAACGCGAGGGTTCTGCGTAAGGTAGTAGCAACCCAGAGGAATGTCCTGTGAAGGGTTCGTGATTGGCTTTCCGCTGGAAGGCGAGAAGATATTGTTCGGAGCCAGCATCAAGGTGCGGGCTTCAAGCTGTGCCTCGACAGAGAGAGGAACATGGACCGCCATCTGATCACCGTCAAAGTCGGCGTTGTAAGCCGTACAGACGAGCGGATGAACGCGAATAGCCTCGCCCTCAATGAGGATCGGCTCAAAGGCCTGGATCGAGAGACGGTGCAGGGTCGGAGCGCGGTTCAGGAGAACGGCGTGGCCCTTGGTCACCTCTTCCAGGATGTCCCAAACCTCAGGGGTCTGCCGCTCGATGAGCTTTTTGGCGCTGCGCACGGTGTGCACATAACCGAGTTCCTTGAGACGGCGGATAATGAAGGGCTCAAAGAGCACCAAGGCCATCTTTTTGGGAAGACCGCACTGGTTGAGCTTGAGTTCAGGCCCGATGACGATGACGGAACGACCGGAGTAATCGACACGCTTGCCGAGCAGGTTCTGACGGAAACGGCCACCCTTACCCTTGAGCATGTCGCTGAGGGATTTCAGAGGACGGTTGGCGGCACCGGTGACGGCGCGACCATGACGGCCATTGTCATACAGTGCATCGACAGCCTCCTGGAGCATGCGCTTCTCGTTGCGGATAATAACCTCAGGGGTCTTGAGTTGGAGAAGTGTGCGGAGACGGTTGTTACGGTTGATCACGCGACGATAGAGATCGTTCAGATCGGAGGTCGCAAAACGGCCCCCCTCAAGAGGAACAAGCGGACGCAGATCGGGAGGGATCACCGGCAGAACGCTCATGATCATCCACTCGGGACGGGTATTGGAACCGAGGAAGCCCTGAACGAGCTTCAGACGCTTAGCCAACTTCTTACGGATCTGCTTGCTCTTGGTCTGGGTCATCTGCTTTTCGATGACGACCTGTTCGTCCACAAGATCAATGCTCTCGAGAAGCTTCTGGATTGCCTCGCCACCCATTCCGGCGACGAAATCTTCGCCATACTGATCCTCAGCCTCACGAAATTCGACTTCCGTCAGGAGCTGGCCTTTTTCAAAGGGAGTCTTGCCCGGATCGATGACGATGTAATCCTCGTAATAGATCACGCGCTCAAGCTGGCGACCAGTCAGGTCGAGCATGAGTCCGATACGGGAAGGCATGCACTTGTAAAACCAGATGTGGGAAACCGGCACGGCCAAGTCGATATGACCCATGCGCTCGCGACGCACCCGGCTCAGCGTGACCTCGACACCGCAACGGTCGCAAACTACATCCTTGTGCTTGATGCGCTTGTACTTTCCGCAGGAGCACTCCCAGTCCCGGGTGGGACCGAAAATACGCTCGCAGAAGAGACCGCCCTTCTCGGGCTTGAAGGTACGGTAGTTGATGGTCTCGGGATTCTTGACTTCCCCCTTGCTCCAGCCCCGGATGGTCTCCGGGGCTGCAACGGTAATTCCGACCTCGTCAAATGAGACCTTTTTCGGGTCCGCATGAAGGTCGATTGGTGCAAGTGCTGTGTCAGTCATGGCTCTTATATTACTGCGGTTTGCTAGCGGAAAGGTGATTAGGCTGCGGTGTCAGTGAGAGGAGTGAGGGGCGCGGGAGCATTTTTGCTTCCCACCCGGACATCGAGTCCGAGTCCCTGCATTTCCTTGATGAGCACATTGAAGGACTCGGGGATACCTGCCTCTAGGGAATTGTCTCCCTTGACGATGCTCTCGTAGATTCGCGTGCGTCCCTGCACATCGTCGGACTTGACGGTGAGCAACTCTTGCAGCGTGTAAGCGGCACCATAGGCCTCCAGTGCCCAGACTTCCATCTCTCCGAAGCGCTGTCCACCGTACTGAGCCTTACCACCGAGCGGTTGCTGGGTGACCAGGGAGTAAGGTCCAACGGCGCGGGCATGGATTTTGTCAGCGACAAGGTGTCCGAGCTTGAGCATGTAGATGATACCGACCACGACCTGCTGGTCAAAGACATCACCGGTGCGTCCGTCGATCAGGGTTGATTTACCATTTTCCTGAATCCACGAGAAGCCTTCCTTCTGACCGGCTTCCACAAGGTACTCGCGGATGCGGGTCTCTGGAATTCCGTCAAACACAGGGGTGGCCACCTTGAATCCGAGAGCCTTGGCTGCGATACCCAGATGGGTTTCGAGAACCTGTCCCACATTCATACGACTCGGCACGCCGAGAGGATTGAGGACGATGTCCACGGGGGTACCGTCGGGCAGGAAGGGCATGTCTTCCTCGGGAACAATCTTGGCGACAACGCCCTTGTTTCCGTGACGACCGGCCATCTTGTCACCAACCGAGAGCTTGCGCTTGCTGGCGATGAAGACCTTGACCTGCTTGATAATGCCGGGATCGACATCGTCACCGCTTTCGACGCGGCCCAGATTTTCTTCCTTCTCGTTTTCGAGATCGGCAAAACGGTGTTCGAACTGTCCGATGATTTCGCGGATTTTGTTGCGGATTGGGCTTGGATCGATTTCGACCACATTATAGACTCCGGCCAGCTTGCGCAGGAGCATCTTGGTGATCTTGCGATTGGCAGGGATGATGATCTCACCGGATTCGCCATTGACGACATCAAGAGGGATCTTTTCACCGAGGAGCACATTGGCAAGAGCCTCGGTGAGCTGCTCAAAGAGCTCTTCCTTACGCTTCTTGTTGTCTTCCTGGATCATCTTCTGCTGACGCTTCGACTCGCTCGGAGTCATCTTGGTCTTGGCCGTCTTCTCCTTGGAGGAGACACGGACATCCATGACGATTCCATAGGTGCCGGATGGGACGGTCAACGAGGTGTCCTTCACATCAGCGGCCTTCTCACCGAAGATGGCGCGCAGAAGGCGCTCTTCAGGAGCAAGTTCGGTTTCGCTCTTCGGAGTGATTTTGCCAACCAGGATGTCGCCAGGCTTCACTTCGGCACCGATGCGGATCACGCCATCCGGGCCGAGGTTTTGAAGAGCCTCTTCGCTGACATTGGGGATATCACGGGTGATTTCCTCAGGGCCAAGCTTGGTATCACGGGCTCCAATTTCAAACTCATCGATGTGGATGGAGGTATAGATATCCTCCTTGACCACGCGCTCCGAGATCATGATGGCATCCTCGAAGTTATAACCGTTCCAAGGCATGAAGGCGACGAGCACATTGCGGCCAAGCGCCAGCTCGCCATTCTCTGTATTCGGGCCATCGGCTAGCACATCACCGAGCTTGATTTCCTGCCCCTTCTTAACGATCGGGTGCTGGTTGATGCAGGTGCTGCTGTTGGAGCGCATGAATTTGCGCAGGTCATAGACATGAACACCATTTTCAGGGTCATCCTTGATCTTCTTCTTGCCCTCGGGAAGTTCGCCATCTTTGGTGACAATGATGCGCTGAGAATCCACGGAGGCGATAAAGCCATTGGATTCGGAGACAATCACGGCACGGGAATCACGAGCGACGCGGCCTTCCATTCCGGTGCCGACGATCGGCGACTCCGAGATGAGAAGAGGCACACCCTGGCGCTGCATGTTCGAACCCATGAGCGCACGGTTAGCATCATCATGCTCCAGGAAGGGAATCAGGCCTGCTGCCACGGAGACAAGCTGCTTGGGCGATACATCCATGTACTGAACCTTGTCAGGCTCAATTTCAACGAAGTCGCCGCGGAAACGCGAGGAAACCGTCTCACCAAGGAACTTGCCGCTGCTATCAACGACCGAGTTAGCCTGGGCCACATAGAAATTCTCGTCACGATCACCGGTGAGATATTCAATCTCGTCGGTCACGCAATGGTTAATCACCTTGCGGTAAGGAGTCTCAATGAAGCCAAAATCATTCACCCTGGCATAGGTGCTCAGTGAGCTAATCAGACCAATGTTCGGGCCTTCAGGGGTCTCAATCGGACAGATGCGACCGTAGTGAGAAGGATGCACATCGCGCACCTCAAACCCTGCACGCTCACGGGAGAGACCTCCAGGTCCAAGAGCCGAAAGACGGCGCTTGTGGGTCAGCTCGGAAAGTGGGTTGGTCTGATCCATGAACTGCGAGAGCTGGGAACGGCCAAAGAAATCGCGCACAACAGCGCTCAGGGACTTTGGATTGATCAGCTTCTGCGGCGTAATGTGATCGATTGCGGGATCGTAGAGAGCCATGCGCTCGCGGACAAGTCGCTCCGTACGGGAGAGACCGACGCGGCACTGATTGGCTAGCAATTCACCCACTGTACGGACACGGCGGCTTCCCAGATGATCAATATCATCGGTCATCCCGTCACCACGGCGGAGCTTAAGAAGATAGCGCATCGACTCGACGATGTCTTCCTTGCGGAGGACCCGATCATCGATCTTAGGATCAAGACCGAGCTTCTGCTGGATCTTATGACGGCCCACGCGACCGAGGTCATAACGCTTGGAATCAAAGAAAAGACGCTTGAGCATGCCTCGGGCATTCTGAACCGTCGGAGGATCACCAGGGCGGAGCTTGCGGTAGATGTCCTTGAGTGCCTCCTCCTCACTGTGGGCAGGATCACGCTTGAGGGACTTGACGATGGTGTCGTCCTCCTTGATGTCAATCACCTTGACGATGGTATGACCGGCACCGAGAAGATCACGAATGATCGCAGGAGTGAGAGGCTCGTAAGCACGGGCGATGATGGCATCACCCTCGCGAATGTCGGTAAGGAGCACCTTGGAGCTCATCACTTCCTCGTCGAGTTTATCTGAAAGCTTCATCGACTCGATCTCATAGAAGAGAGAAGCAATTTCTTCGTCCGTCGGATAACCGAGGGCGCGCAGAAAGGTCGTGGCCAAGAATTTACGACGGCGCTTGCGGCGGTCGAGATAGACATAGAGCAGGTCGTTCGTGTCGAACTGAACCTCTGTCCAGGAACCGCGATCAGGAATGATCCGGAAACCGAAGAGCAGCTTGCCATTGAGATGGACATCGGACTCGAAGCAGATGCCTGGAGAGCGGTGCAACTGACTGACCACCACGCGTTCGGCACCATTCACAATGAAAGTACCTTGACGGGTCATGAGCGGAATTTCGCCCATATAGACCTTCTCTTCCTTGGTGGACTTTTCGTCCTTGTAACGGAAAGTCACATAGAGCGGAGCGCTGTAGGTCTGCCCGTCAATCTGGCACTCGACAGGGCCGACCTTTGGCTCTTCCAGGCTGTAGCTGACGAAATCGAGACTCGATTTTTCTTCAAAACCGAAAATTGGGAAGAACTCACGGAATACCGCCTGGAGTCCTACATTCTTGCGTTTGGAAGGCTCGACACCGTTTTGAAAAAATTCCTCGTAGGATTTGATCTGCAGTTCAATGAGATTCGGTGGCTGGATAGCCTCGTAGAGTTTGCCGAAGGAGATGCGGTCAGACATGGTGCAGGATCGGTGGTATCGCGGGGTTGTCGCTAAGTGTCGCTGAGATCGCCGTAATGGCAGTCGCTTTCTTTAGTAGCTAGAGCCAGGAGTGGCGCTCGCCATCAAGGAGAGAGATTGGGTTATTGTCTCTGGGGGAGACGAAAATTTGGGAAGAACGGAAGGCAAAATAGCCGCCGGTCGCGTGATTCGCGCAGGCGGCAACGGTCGCAGAATTTTTAGAAGTCGTGAGGCCGTGGTGCAGGGCTTGAGACAGGTGGGACTTTTTCTTTTACGGGTTACCGGCCACCGTGTCAATGGGATATTTTCCCACTCACTCCGATGACCGGTTGAAAACCGCGTAAGGTTACTTGATTTCAGCCTTGGCGCCGGCAGCTTCGATCTTCTTCTTGATCTCTTCTGCTTCTTCCTTGGTGGCGCCTTCCTTGATGGCCTTAGGAGCGCTCTCAACGAGGGCTTTGGCTTCAGCAAGACCGAGTCCTGGGACTGCGGCGCGAACTTCCTTAATGACGCCGATCTTGTTGGCGCCAACTTCCTTCAGGATAACATCGAAAGAGGTCTTCTCTTCGACAGGAGCAGCAGCGGCGGCTCCACCAGCGGCGGCAGCAACAGCAACCGGAGCGGCGGCGCTAACGCCCCACTTCTCTTCGAGGGACTTAACGAGGTCAGCGATCTGAAGGACGGTCAGGTTGCTGAGTTGATCTACGAGGGCTTGATTATCGGACATGGTGTGTTTTGGGATTTTGATAATGTCGTGTCCTGAAGCATCAGGACTTTTGAGGCTGACAGCCGTCGGCCCGACTAATCATCGTGTTGTTTTTCCTTCACCCGCCGTCGCTTCGTACGCCGGGAGAAATTTTTTCTTTTTGTTAAAAAAGTCTTGGTTGAATGAAACGAGGCAAGGAGCTTATTCGGCAGCTGCGGCTTCTGGAGCCTCGACGGAACCTTCCGGCTCCTTGGCTTTCGCGGCGAGAACGCGCGCCAGGCTGGCTGCGGGCTCGTTGAGTGTGCGAACCAGCTGGGTAGCAGGCTGAAGCAGCAATCCGAGGAGCTGTGCTTGAAGCACTTCTTTGCTCGGCAGATCGGCGAGAGCAACGATCTCAGCAACCCCGAGAACGGCGTTATCGAGGATACCGGCGCGGATCGTTGGTTTCTGGAACTCGGCGGCAAAAGTTTTGAGGATCTTGGCAGAAGCGCAGACATCCTTTTCACCGACCACGAATGCGGTCTGTCCCTTGAGGTGAGCATCAAGCTCAGGGCAACCGGCATCTTTGATGGAGCGACGAAGGAAGGTGTTTTTGATAACCGTTATCGAGGCTCCGGCACCGCCGAGGCGGGTGCGAAGTTCGGCAAAATGATTGACATTCATACCGCCGTAATCAACGACGATCAGGAATGGCGAGTTGTTGAGGCGAATTTTGACATCCTCGACAATTGTGGGTTTCTCAGGGCGCATGGTAGTAGTCCTTGGTTCCTAGTTGGTTACTTGAGGAAGGGAGCTGCATCAACCACGATGCCAGGCAGCATGGTTGCAGCAAGAGTGACACCCTCCACGAAAGCTCCCTTAGCGGTTGCCGGGCGGGACTTGATGACCGCCTCAATGACAGCCTTGCCATTGTCGAGCAGCTGCTCTGCGGTGAAGGAGATCTTACCGACAGGAACAGCGATGTTGGCGTTCTTATCGAGCTTGAACTCGACGCGTCCCGCTTTCACTTCGAGAACTGCCTTGGCAGTATCGTCGCTGACGGTTCCGGTCTTGGGGTTAGGCATCAAACCGCGAGGTCCGAGTACCTTGCCGAGCTTACGCACTTCCACCATCGCGGCGGGAGTAGCGATGGCGACATCGAAATCAGAGAATCCACCCTGAACTTTCTTCAGGAGGTCTTCAAAACCGACAAATTCAGCGCCCGCTTCCTGAGCTGCTGTTGCGGCGGCACCCGTTGCAAAAACGAGCACGCGAACATTCTTGCCGCTACCATGAGGGAGAGGGCAGGTTCCGCGAACCATCTGGTCGCTTTGCTTAGGATCGACACCGAGGCGAAGGGAGACGGTGACCGTCTGATCAAACTTCGTCGGAGGCATCGTCTTGAGGAGGCCCAGTGCGTCGCTCAGGGAGTACTTGCGGCCCTTCTCTACGAGATCGTAGGCGGCGCGATAGCGTTTGCTGCGTTTGTTTTGCATTCTTATTGGCAGTTCAAGCGGTCAAAAATGACCTCCTGCAGGTTGGGTGTTTGCGGATAACTAAATTTTTTGGAATTAACCTTCGATCTCAATGCCCATCTGGCGTGCAGTACCACAGAGAGTGCGGAAAGCAGCCTCTTCGGTACGAGCATTCATGTCCTTCATCTTGATCTTCACGAGATCCATGACCTGCTTCTTGGTGAGCTTGCCGACCTTGGTCTTGTTGGGCTCCTTGGAGCCGGAAGCAATTCCAGCGGCCTTCTTGAGAAGAATGCCTGCTGGAGGGCACTTGGTGATGAAGGTGAAAGTCTTGTCCTTATAAACCGTAATGACGACAGGGAGAATATCACCGGCCTGCTTCTGCGTAGCGGCATTGAATTCTTTGCAGAAGGCCATGATGTTGACGCCCTGCTGACCGAGCGCCGGACCTACTGGAGGTGCTGGGTTGGCCTGTCCGGCTGGAATCTGAAGCTTAATCTGTCCTGTAATTTCTTTGGCCATGGCTTGATAGGGAAAGTGTCGCGGTAGGTCTGCTAATCGGTTTAGAGATATTTTTGCGCCTGTTCCGGCGAAAAAGGGAGGTAATAGAACCCTATCAATCAATCTAGATCAAGAAATTTCTTGAGTTTTTTATCATTTGAGTCTTTTGCCTTTTTGTCAAAAGCTTGCGAGCGCTCTCAAGATCAGGTTGAAAGAGTCAAGGAAGAGTTGCAGAATAGAGTCATGCGTCCTATGGAAATTCCTTCGGAACCGGATGATTTGACCGGTTCCCTACTCGTGGCGGTTCCCACACTGCTTGACCCCAATTTCCGCAGGACAATCATCCTCCTGACCCGCCATGAGAGCAAGGAAGGGGCTCTCGGAGTCATCCTGAATCGCCCCTGCGGCACGACGCTCGGCGAACTCACTCAATCCCCGGACGCTCTCAAGGAAGTCCCGGTCTTTGAAGGCGGCCCCGTCGAGCAACAGCATCTCCTCCTGGCCCGCATTCTCCTCATTGAGGAGGGCGCCCTCTTTGAGTCCTTTGCCCGCGACGATATCGCCGCCGAGACTCCGCCCCAGAAAAGTACAATGTCAGACAATCAGGGCTTCCGTGCTTTCACCGGCTACGCCGGATGGTCGGCAGGGCAACTCGAAGGGGAAATCCGGGAAAAATCGTGGCTCATTCTTCCTCCCACCGCCCCACTCCTGAGCGAGGTGAACACCCTGGCGGAGGGCGAGGCTCGCTGGCGCGCAATCATGAAGGAGCTCGGCCCCTGGTATCGTCTCCTCTCCGAGGCCCCGGACGATCTGTCGTTGAATTAAGAGCCTGTCCGCTCTAAGTCCGACAGGCTTCTAGCCCGGGATATTTTTGAGCAACTCCGCATTGGTCGGATATCGGCGAATGAAGAAGAGCAGGCGCTCGATGGCCTCAATGGGCTTATGTCCAGCCAGTCCTCGGCGGATGACATTGATTTTATGGAGATCCTCTTCGGGGAGGATGAGCTCTTCGCGGCGCGTGCCGGAGAGAAAGATGTCCACGGCAGGATAGATGCGCTGTTCGCTGATCTTGCGATCGAGCACAAGCTCCATGTTGCCAGTACCTTTGAATTCCTGGAAGATAAGATCATCCATGCGGCTGTTGGTCTCGATCAGTGCGGTTGCCATGATGGTGAGGGAGCCTGCCTCCTCGGTATTGCGGGCGGCCGCAAAAAGCTTGCGTGGGATTTCCATCGCACGGGCATCCATACCACCGCTCATGGTGCGGCCCCCGCCCCCCTGGGCATTGTTGAAGGCGCGACCGATACGGGTCAGCGAGTCCATGAGGACAAAGACATCCTTGCCCTGCTCGACGAGGCGCTTGGCGCGGTCGATGGCAATCTGGGCGATGCGGGTGTGGCTACGAAGATCGCTGTCATTGGAACTGGCGTAGAGCTCAGCCTGCGGCACGGTACGGCGGATTTCCGTGACCTCTTCGGGACGCTCGTCCACAAGCAGGATGATGAGTTTCATCTCGGGATGATTTTTTACCACGGCGTCGGCGATGTGCTGAAGCAGGGTCGTTTTGCCAGTGCGAGGCGGAGCCACGATGAGTCCGCGCTGGCCCTTACCCACGGGGGTCATGAGGTCGATGACGCGTGTGGTGAAGCGCTCAGGCACGGTTTCCAGTTTGATGCGCTTGTTCGGACTGATGGTGGTCAGCTCCTCAAAGAGCGGAATGTTGACAAACTTCTCGGGCGCCTCGTTCTCGATCTCGGTAGCGCGGAAGAGCTGGATGCCGCGAGGGCCGCGACGAGTCTCACCCTTGATAAAGACACCATCGCGCAGGGCGTATTGCCGGATGACTTCGGGTGTGATGAAGATGTCGTTTTGGGTGGCGGCATAGGCGCGCTTGGCTTCGCGCAGGAAACCAAACCCTTTACCGGAAAGCTCCACGATACCTTCGGCATAGGTCGGCTCCGGTGGTGGGCCATCCGTGATCGCTGCGGGTGCAGGCTCGGCAAATTCATCCGGTCCTGGGCCCTGCGCGTTCTGATCACGGTTGTCGCGATTGGCATTATTCGCATTATTAGCGTTATTGGCACCACGATCCTGTCGATCATTTCGGAAGGGACGACGACCGCCACCACCATTATTATTATTGCGGGGGCGACGATTGCGGCGAGGACGATCAAAACGGCGCGCTTCGCCACCTTCCTGGACGGGCGCGTTTGCACCCTGCTGGACAGGCGCGTTTGCACCCTGCTGGACAGGGGCGTTTACACCCTCCTGGGTGGAGGGCGCGTTTGCACCTTCCTGAGCAGGTGCTGCATGGGCTCCCTCGCCAGAAGGCGAGGCTGTCTGCGGTGCAGGGGTGTCGGCGTTGGATTGAGGGGCTGGAGTGGGCTGCTGTTCGTCGCTCATGGGTGAAAAGTGTGATGGGTCAAAAATTGGCTGCTAACGATCTCTCGCTTGGGAGCAACACCTCATCGTGCGATGAGGCTTTCCCGAAAATGGAGGGGCGGAAAAGGCGATTTGTCTCAGTAAGACCTTGGGCCTTCTCAAAAGAACTCCGGCTGGTCAGACGATTACGGTCCGTTTCCTGATGAATGATTCGCTGCGTGTGGGGCTGCGGGTTTTGATTGCATTTGCTGCTGCAAATTTGATTGCATTCGCGGCTGCAAATGAGTGAAGGCTTCCGAAACTAGTACTTCCGAAAGAATGCTTGGTTTGGTTGCAAGGATCTCGAAAACCGTGTCGCCGGGACTTTAATCAGCGATCCAACAACCAAGACGGGAGAGATCCTAGAAGGCCAAAACTTGTTTCAAAGCAAATCACACACCGGCCCGATGTCAACGCCTATTTCACATCCAGTTGCCGGAGCAAAGGG
>Ga0302320_10009686_pt1 | contig 20648 bp, 14 predicted proteins | sample Bog_T0_3_FD_202130 | JGI IMG/M metagenome (GOLD analysis project Ga0302320, IMG submission 202130) | Peat permafrost microbial communities from Stordalen Mire near Abisko, Sweden - Bog_T0_3 | ecosystem: Environmental > Terrestrial > Soil > Wetlands > Peat | place: Sweden: Abisko, Stordalen Mire...
CCCAAAATAGTGTAACCTTGGCCTTAACTGAGCTCAAACCTTTAGCTGCTTTAGCCGCTTGCTGGGCATCTTCAAAATTATTTATCATATTAACTAACCGCGTCCTGGCTGCAGCGGCTTTTGGATCTACCGACGCATTAACAGCCGCCGGGACCGGAGCAGGCGGTTGTTGAACAACTTCGGGAACTTCCAAAACAGCAGGTGCTTCAGTAACTGCTTCAGCAGCTGTTTGTTCAACAACTTCCTGGGGAGTTGACGCAACGGGAGCGGTAACTTCCACAGCTTGCTCAGCCGCTAGTTCTTCTTGCTCAAGAACAGGTAGCAGCGCATTGGCCAGCGTGTCCATGGCATCAATTAGATCCTTTTCCGTTTGAGCCAACTTCGCCGTGGCCTCGTCTATCTTTGCTTCCTCATGATTTCTGATAAGATTCGCAAGTTCGGCATCCGCTTGCTCATTTTCAATTTCAGCATTGACCAAAGCTTCTTCCTCAGATTGTAAGGCCTCCGGTTGATGTTGACGTACACGCTCCAACGCCTCCGTCAGTGCTGCACGAAGAGCTTTTAACACAATGCCGGCTTTTTCATCAAGCCGCCAATGCCCCTTCGAGCCTCTCATATCTTCGTTAAATGTCGTTAACGCCGCCGCCAATCCCATAGCCTGGGGAGTTGTGGGCATATATACAGATCCGTCATCTACAATAACATCCTCTTCCGGGACTACTACCGCTTGAACTTCTGTCTCAACAGGTGCAGAAGCTACTGCAGGTTCAGTAGCTGCAACAGGGGCAGCAGTTTCAGGAACGTTGCTAAAAACCAGATCATTTTCATTATAATTGAACTCTGGCCTGCCCTGCTTTATGTCTGCTAAATAAAGCTTCACTATCTCAACATTCTCAGCTTCAGGGACCCCGGCTTTCCATCTGGCCATCTCTTCCAACACTGTTATAACAGCCGTAAGTGTTTTCTTTTCCGGCTTCGCCAAGGGGCTTAGTTTCGCCTTTGTTTGAAGTTCTACTCTAATATTTTTCAAATCATAGACGATCCTTTTCACGACTTCTTTCACAGATTGTTTTTGCGGCTGAGGATTAACAGCTTCCGGAACAGAAGCAGGAGCTTGAGCTTCAGGAGCTGCCGCTTGTGGCGTTTCTGCCGGAGCAGCTGTCTGTGGAGCAACAGTCTCACCCGGAGCCGCCGTCTCACTCGGAGCTACCGGACCGCTCATTGTATCAAGAGCTTGTTGAATAAGATTCCTTATGTCATTGGGAACTTGGATTTTCCCCAATTGGGTGAATAACGCTTTGCGATCGGCATCATTAAGGTTCCCGCTGTTCACCCATTTATTTAACAGTTCATTAATGATATTGACCGGAACCAGGCTCATCTTGTAACCTTTGTCATCACGGTTATTCTGCAAGGCTTGACGTGCATTCCTAAGAGCCTTTTTAACTTTGTCAGCAACGTTCTGTCTCGCATCCTTAGATTGCTGATCGACCGCTTCTGCGGCTGCTTTTCCTGCATTTAATGCTTCTTCCTGGGCTTGCGGGTCGCCTGGTTTAATACTTAAATCTTCTTTAGCTTTTGTTAAACGATTTTTGATGACAATGGAAACGCCTACGATCGCGCCTAAACCTAAAAGCACTTCTAGCCATTTAATTAAATCGTTCCCTTTTTGAATAGAAGGAGCCGAGGCTTGCGCGGCCGGCTGAGCGGCTACCGGTGCAGCCGATGGATTCACTACTGGCGCAGACGTTTGAGGAGCCTGTGATTTAGTTTTCGAAGTTTTTATTTTTGTCCATTTAACCGTCGTATGTGTTACCATCCGCTCCATGATAATCGCTGAAGGGTGGTCTGCCGATGGATTCACCGCTGGCGCAGCCGGTATCCGTGTCGCCGGTGCTGCCGGAAGTTGTACTCCTGGCGCTACCTGCTTTTGTTCCGGGGCAACCTGCTGTTGTGGCACTACCTGCTTCTGTTCCGGGGCTGCCGCCGGCTGTTGTTCCGGCACTGCTTGCTTCTGTTCCGGCGCTGCTGCCGGTTGTTGTTCCGGCACTGCCTGCTTCTGTTCCGGCGCTGCGACCTGCTGTTGTTCCGGTGCTGCCGGTGTTACAGGCAGTTGCACCCCTGGAGCTCCCTGCTGTTGCGCTGCTGGCGCTGCCGGCGTTTCAGGCAGTTGTACTCCGCTTTTTTCCGCTTCTGCCTTAACTTCTGTTAAAGCTTGTTGCTCAGCTTGATTTTGCTGAACTTCTTCAGTTTTATTTTTAGGTTTTCTTTTGAATACATCAAGGAATCGACTAAACCCGTGTCTTGCAGCGACTGCAGCAGCCTTAGTTTTTACTTCTGCAGTCTTAACTTCAGCCTTAACTTCAGTCTTAGCTTTTTTTCCTGCGGCCTTGACTTTTTCTGATGAAGCCTCCGCTTGAGCCTTCGCTGCTTTTCGATTTAAATGGATCTTAAAACCTGCGCCCGGCTTTGCTTTGACTACCTGCTCCTGAGACTTCAGCTCAGTTATAACCTGATGAGGGTCAACTTTATCGGCTGCAGTATTAGGAAGAACAACAATGATCAGATGCTTTGAATCGTTGATATCCTTCTCAAACATCACCACCTGTTGTCCGCTATGCTTTAAGAAAAAATAGCCGTCTACGGCAACAACATGCTGAGCCACTAACAAGTGTGTAATATAGCCGGCCGCCAGACCGGGAACACTGCCTACGGCGCCCACTAACCAGATCTTGTCATACTTATTCGGTAGAGTAATTTCAAGTTTGCCGGTTGCTATGGGTTTAAGATTCCCATCACTCTCTACAGTGATCTTCGCTTTCTTTATGGCATTTTTTATATCCTTATTCGTCTTAACTGCGGTTGCATGCATTTTCGATTGGGGAGCAGCGACAGGTTTTGCTGCAGTCTCCTGAGCTGTCTGTTGTGCGAAATGCGGAGTCGCGAACAAAATTGGAGATGACTGATGCCAAGCTGTCGGCAGGGCTGATGCAGTAGTTGCGAACGCTGCAAACGCGACCCCCACGAACATCAACCTCTTGGCGGCGCTGATCCAGCCCTGTAACCGGCTATTTACCATCGCCGGATCAGGATTCATATTAAGCATTCTTTCGTCTACTTCCTTGAGCCCACCCGAAAAATATTTCCTGGGAATGGTCTGACCGTCAGGGGTCGGGTCTTCTTTAACATAGTTAAAAACGCCCTTTTTGTAGGCCTTTAAATATTGTTGATAAATTTTTTCCTTAGCTTTCGGATCTTGGGACTGTTGACCGGAGATCTTGGATTTGTCTGCAAAAACCTGGCCTAAAAGGCTGGCTCTCAACGTCTTTTTGAACCATGTAGCCATGATCTCTGCGCTATACGCTTGACGAACTGCGGCAAAATTTTTGCCTTCGTTGACTTCTTTTTCAATAGCCGGAATAATGATCTCGCGGACAATATTGGAAGCCATTTGAGCTTTTGCATCCTTATTAACATCCTGCAGTGCCTGGGCATTACCGAACTGTTCATTATTTTTCTCAATGGCCATAAAATCCTGCTCCAGCATGACCTTTAAATGGCTGCTCACCAAGAACGCGGTATCTCCCTTTTGATAAATATCCGCCTTATCCGCGACTATCCACACCTTATTAAAGGTGTTAACATTGATATCCGTAGTGCCAAAACGCGCTTGCGCCTCTGCGTAAACCTTGCTCCAAAAGGCCTTGCCTAACCCATCTTCCGGATACATTAGGGAAGCCGTGAACTGTTTGAGAATATAATCCTGAGCTAAAAGATCGCGGCCCATTTCTGTTTGTCCGAATATTTCAGGGATAAGACGATCGGATTCATACGGAGACAAGTTGACCCACATATTCTTATTAGGCATGGCCAGCGAGACTAAGAAATATTTGATGATCTTATTAAACTCTGCTCTCTGATCAGCAGCAGACATCTGGCTTTGGCCCTGATCCATGATAAAATCAAAGCTAAACGGGTCTTTCAGATTGATCTTAAGCCCCAGCATCTGAGGAGGCTCATAATGACGGGTGATATGGATCATCTGGCCAGCCGGCGGCATCACAATGGCCACCTGAGCATAGCTGGGCTGTACCGGCAGCATCATGGCAAAAGCTGCTAAAACCGTATACGCAATAAAGCGGAATAACGGGGATTTTTTAATCGTAATTGTACTCATTTTTTTCTCCAAGTTTTTCTGACTTTAAATGGTTAAAATATCCACTATCGCAAGTATAGCATATGGGAATTTGAAATGCCAGTTTCAGGAGGGAAGAATGTAATTCTATAAGTTGTTTATTTCTAGCATGTTATGTAAGTATGTGCCATCATAATGAAAACTTAATAAAACGCGCCCGGCGGGATTCGAACCTGCACCAGCAGCTCCGGAGGCTGCTGCCCTATCCATTAGGCTACGGGCGCAAAAGGGAAACGGGTCGAGACAAGCTCGGCCCCTACGCTTGATAAACTACTTTGCCGCTACAGATGGTGTATTCTACTCTTCCTTTTAAATTTCTTCCGATAAAAGGTGAATTTTTTCCTTTTGAGACAAATCCTTCTTTCGTCACCACCCATTCACGATCCGGATCGATGATGGTAATATCCGCATCAAACCCTGTTCTGATGGCCCCTTTATTGGCCAGGCCGACAATGCGCGCAGGAGTAGAGGACATTTTATCAACCATTTTAGAAAGGTCAATGATGCCGGCATGGACCAACTCGGTCATCACCAGCCCCAGGGAAGTCTCCAAACCGATCATCCCAAAAGGAGCCCCGTCAAAACCAACTTCTTTGTCTTCCTTGGTATGCGGCGCATGGTCTGTGACGATGCAATCAATAGTGCCGTCGGCAATAGCCTGTTTGATCGCCGCCACATCCTCTTTGGAGCGCAGCGGAGGACTGACCTTGGTCGCCGTATCAAATCCGGCACAGGCCTCGTCGGTCAAAGTAAAATGATGCGGACAGGCCTCCGCCGTCACTTTAATACCCTGAGACTTGGCAAAACGCAGCAGCTCACAAGACCGCTTCAGTGACATATGGGCTAAGTGCACGCGGGCATTAAGATAATGCGCTGTTTCAATATCACGCGCCACTATCACGGTCTCCGCAATCCCCGGATCACCTTTTAACCCTATTCTCGTCGATACAACACCTTCATTCATGACGCCGCCTGCTGTTAAGAGCGGATCCTGACAATGTTCAATGAGCAAAACATCCAGCATTTTGGCATATTCCATGGCCAGCCTGAACAACCGGCTGTTGATGACCGATTTGCCGTCATCTGAAAAAGCCAGACAGCCGGCGGCCTTCAGTTCCGCCATATCCGTCAGCTCCCCGTCCTGCTGGCCCTTGGTGATGGCCCCGATGGGATAAACGTTACACAAGCCGACCCGTACAGCTTCTCTAATAATAAATTCCACTACCATGGCATTATCAATGACCGGATTGGTATTGGGCATGCACATGATGGAGGTGAACCCGCCCTTGACCGCCGCGCGCGATCCGGTTTCAATGGTTTCCTTGTCCTCGCGGCCCGGCTGGCGCAAATGCGTATGAATATCGATAAGACCCGGTAAGACTTTTTTCCCGGCGGCATCGATGATCGTATGATCCTCCGGCGGAAGATTTGATGCGATGTTGCTGATCTTGCCGTTATGGCACAGGATATCCTGCGGCTTGCTTTCTTGTTTGTCAGCATTAACAATGATGGCGTTCTTGATCAATAGTCCCATAGTCTACTCCGTCTTTGTCCCCAGCACTAAATACAATACAGCCATGCGCACGGCGACCCCGTTGGTTACTTGTTCCAAAATGACCGACTGCTTACCGTCGGCAACATCGGCGGATAATTCTACCCCGCGATTGGTCGGCCCCGGATGCATGACGATCAGATGACTGCTGGCTTCATTTAATTTGGCTTGATTGATCCCGAATAACCTGGAATACTCGCGCATCGACGGCAGGAACTTGTCCTGCTGACGCTCTTTTTGCAATCGAAGAGCGATCACCGCATCCGAATCTTTTAAGACTTTCTTGAGATCATAACAAACCTCAACGCCCATCTGTTCAATACCGCGCGGCATTAAGGTGGACGGGCCGCACACCGTCACACGGGCCCCCAGCTTGGTCAATCCCCAGATATTGGAACGTGCCACTCTGGAGTGTAAAATGTCTCCGATTATACCGATCTTCAAGCCTTCAATACGACCAAATTTTTCCTGCAACGTGAACATGTCCAAAAGCGCCTGCGTGGGATGCTCCCGGCAGCCGTCACCGGCATTGACGATGGAGCATTTTAGACCTTCCGCCAGGATAAACACCGAGCCTGACAACGAATGACGCACCACCATGGCATCCACGTTCATCGCTTCGATATTGCGGGCGGTGTCCAATAAGGTCTCGCCCTTGCTTGTCGATGAAACATTGGAAGCGATATTAAGCGTGTCCGCGGAAAGACGTTTGGCTGCCAGTTCAAAAGAAATACGCGTACGGGTAGATGCCTCAAAAAATAACGTAACGACCGTCTTGCCGCGCAAGGCAGGAACCTTCTTGATGTCACGGCTGGAAACTTCCTTAAAAGACTTGGCGGTTTCCAGGATCAGCTCGATATCCTGCCGGCTTAAGTCCTGCAGCCCCAAAAGATGTTTGTGTTTCCACGTCATAACTTTAATCCTCCACTATGACTTCATCCGCTTTCCCATCAGATTCATCCAAAATTACCTGCACATTCTGCTCTTTTGATGTGGGGATATTCTTGCCTACAAAATCCGCGCGTATCGGCAGTTCGCGATGACCACGGTCAACCAACACGGCTAACTGAATGACCGCAGGCCTGCCGAAATCGACCAGCGCATCTAAAGCCGCACGGATGGTGCGCCCGGTAAAAAACACATCATCGACCAGAATGATCTTCATGCCGCTGATATCAAAATCAATGGACGTCTGGCGCACCACCGGTTTGGTAGCCACCAGCGTCAGATCGTCGCGATAAAGCGTGATATCCAATATCCCCATCGGCACATCCACGCCCTCGATGGCCTTGATCGCCGCTGTCAGGCGCTGGGCCAGGACAACTCCGCGGGTACGAATGCCGACCAACGCCAGTTTCTTCGCATCCTTATCTTTCTCAAGGATCTCGTGCGCCATGCGCTGGATAGACCGACGAATAGCTTCCTGATCCATAACCTTAACAAGCGACATATTGCCTCTCCTAACAGACCCCCGCTAAAAAACTGCGGAGCTAATAAAATAAAACCCGCCTACCCCGCTTTTCGCGGGGAAGACGGGTCAAAAAATCTTAAACTCACCATACACATATAAAAACCCTTCCCGGTCTCACAGAACCGAATTAAAGGCGCTCTGCTTCAAATTTCCCCAACTATACCATCCTTTATAGGCCCTGTCAAGGAAGCCTCTTTGTTCCACAAAAGCACAAATTCGCCCCTGGGCGTATGAAGATCAAAGTGTTCGATAAGTCTGCTGGCCCTGTCTTTGCGGATCTCTTCAAATTTTTTGGTCAATTCCCGGGCCACGGCAACAATAGGGTCATCTAAAACTTCCTGCATGTCTTTTAAGGTCTTGAGCAGTCGATGGGGCGATTCATAAAAAATAACCGTTCCCTGTTGATCCTTAAAAGAAGCTAGTTTATTACGCCTGGCCCCGCTTTTGGGCGGCAAGAATCCCTCGAACACAAAACGGTGCGCCGGTAATCCGGACGCTGTCAACGCGCTGATACAGGCGCTAACTCCCGGGATCACGGTGATGGGAATATTATTTTCCTGGGCCAGCTTGATCAAAGGATAGCCCGGATCACTGATGCCAGGCGTGCCGGCATCAGAAACTAACGCAAGGTTCTTTCCTGTCTTTAATAGGTCGATGAGCTGTGCCGCTTTTCGGCTTTGATTATGCTCAAAAAAGGACGTCAACGGCTTTTGGATCTGATAGGCGTCTAAAAGTATTTGGGTGTGCCTGGTATCTTCTGCAGCGATCAAGTCGACGAGTTTAAGCGTTTCAATGGCGCGCAGGGTGATGTCTTTTAGATTGCCTATGGGTGTTGAGACGATATATAGCATTGAAATTTCCCGGGTGAAGATATCGTACCGGGCCGAGCATGCTCGGCCCCGACACTACAGTTAAGGGCTTGGCGAAAATTCGCGGGTGGGCTACGTAGCAGCCCCGTTTTAAGGCTATGAAATATGCTAAAAGCTGTAACGGCAGAATGACGGTCAGCGGGGACAACAGTTCATCTGTTAACGGGATTTCTACGACAAAGTCCGCGTTATGTTTGACCTGAACGTCACCCTGTGTGGCGATGGCAATGACATTGCCTTTGCGAGCCCTGATCTCCTGGATATTGGAGGCCATTTTTTCATAAACATGAGATTGAGGGTTAATGCACACCACGGCCCGGTATTCATCAATAAGCGCGATCGGCCCGTGTTTCATCTCGCCGGCGGCATACCCTTCGGCGGGGATATAGGAAATTTCCTTGAGCTTCAGCGCCCCTTCCAGGGCCGAGGGATAATTGACATGGCGTCCCAGAAAAAGGAAACAACCGAAATGTGAATTGGCTTCTGCTATTTTCTGGATATGCTGGGTATTTCTTAATATTTCTTTGTACAGCGACGGCATATTTGTCAGCTGGCTGATCAGTTCTTTTGATCGCTTAGGCGGCAGGGTTTTGCGCAACTGGGCTAATTTTAGCGCTATCAGATAGAACATCATCAGCTGGGCGCTGTACGCCTTGGTCGAGGCCACCCCGATCTCGGGGCCGGCATAGGTATACAAGATCCCATCGGCCTCGCGGGCTAAAGAAGATCCCACCACATTGCAGATAGCGATGACCTTGGCCCCCTTGGCATGGGCTTCTCGGGCAGCAGCCAGAGTATCGGCCGTCTCTCCGGACTGGCTGACCGCCAAAACCAGGGTATGCCTATCCACCAAAGGATCGCGATAACGGTATTCGCTGGAGGTGTCCACTTCCACCGGAAGCCGGACTAAATTTTCTATGATGTATTTGCCGACCATTCCGGCGTGATACGCCGTGCCGCAAGCCACCACCAGGATTTTACGTATATTCTTTAAAGAGTCATCGGAAATCCCTAATCCCTCTAAGGTTAGTTTTCCGTTTTTCAGGCGTAAATTGATCATCTGCTCAAGCACTAACGGCTGCTCATGGATCTCCTTGAGCATGAAATGCGCATAGCCTTCCTTGCGGGCAGCGGTCACACTAAAAGAGACCGTATCTATTTTAACTTTCACTTTCTTGCCGTCGAAGGTAAAAAGTTCCTGAGAAGTCTTGGACAGGACCGCCATTTGTCCGTCTTGAAGATAGATCACCCTGCGGGTATAATCCAGTATAGCCGGAACATCAGAAGCAATAAAATTCTCGCCGTCTCCCACCCCTATGATCAAAGGAGAGCCCACCCGTGCCGCCACCAGACAATCCGGATTGTCCCTGCTGATGACACCAAGAGCAAAAGTACCTTTAAGACGCAGCAGGGTTTGACGCACCGCTTGGGCCAGGTCTCCCTTGTAAACAGAGGCGATCAATTGCGGAATGACTTCTGAATCTGTTTCGGAAACGAATTTAACACCTTTTTTCTTTAATTCTTCGCGCAGTTCCTGATAATTCTCAATGATCCCGTTGTGGACAACCGCAATATGATGCTTGCTGTCGGTGTGAGGATGAGAATTTATATCTGATGGAAATCCGTGCGTGGCCCAGCGGGTATGGGAAATGCCGGTATGGGCAAAGGGCACCGGCTGGGTACGGATGAGTTCTTCCAGATTACGGATCTTGCCTTTGGATTTACGAACGACCAGATTAGCCTTGTGGTCTAAAAACCCCACACCGCTGGAGTCATACCCGCGATATTCGAGTTTTTTAAGGCTCTCGATCAAAATGGGCAGGGCGTCTTTGCTGCCGACGTAACCTACGATGCCACACATATTATCCCGCTATTGGAGCTGGTTTAATATTAATGAGCGTGATAACTTTATTATAACCGTTCTTACGGCGGGTAAAATAGACTTCCCCATCGCATGCGGCCGTCAAAGAACTGCGACCGATAACATTAAGACCCTGCTTCCATTGATCCCCCTGGCGGGTTAAAATGGTGCCTGATCTGACCTTCTGACCACCGGAAACTTTTATGCCGGCTGTTTCGCAATAATATTTACTAGAAATCCCTCCAACACGACCACCCATAATAATGCTCCTTATATTTAAATGTGAACGGTTAATATACACTAAAACCGTTTTTTTGCAAATAAAAAATATTCGTCCCAGTTATCCTTGGGCCTATTTCCCGCCAGCCAGGATCTGGTCGATCTGCTTTTTAAACAAGCTGGTGTCCACTCCACCGGGTTTACGCCCATTGATGAAGAATGACGGCGTACCGCGCACATCATCGCTCTGGACCTGCTGCATATCATCCTGGATCTGTTTTTCCCATTGCGCATCTTTGTTCTTATAATCGCTCATCAATTTGTTATAGTCTAATTTCGACTTTTGAGCATATTCCTTGATCTTGGCGTCCGTAACATCCCCACCGTTTTCCAGTAAGCTTTCCATCATCTGCTGGTATTTACCCTGTTCATTAGCAGCCAGGGCTAATTTTGCGGCCGGACGGGCATTAGGATGGAACGGTAACGGAAAATTCTTGATGATCACCCGGACCTTATCCGGATACGCTGCCATCACATCTTTGATCACCGAATAGAACCTGGCGCAGAATGGGCATTGAAAATCGGAAAATTCGACCAGGGTCACCGGCGCATTCTTATTGCCGAGTATAACGGAAGTGCCGGGATCGATAGTGTACACTTTATTAAAATCTTCAGACGGAGGAGCCGGTTGGGCCGGTTGGGCGGGCTGTGGGGCATTCGCAGCGACAGCACCGATCTTACGGTCCAACTGTGTCAGCTGGTCCTGCACATCGGTCAACTGCTTGTTGATCACGCCCGAATTGCTATTGGTGTTGATCGAAGCTAATTTGTCTTCGATATATTTTTGCCGGATAGCGATCTCTGTGATCTTAGCATTCAGCGGACTGATCGCAACCCCGACCGAATTACCTATGCCGATCAAAAGGCCGACGCCTGAAAAAATACCGATCAAAATAACCAGTAATACCACCACCACATTATTCTTCGTATCCATAAAATTTTCTCCTTTTAACCCCCACGCGAGGCTTTTATAATATGGTCATACTACATCAATTTTGAAAACCAAACAACGAAATTCTATAAATCGATATGCCCGTAGTGCTCAATAATATACTTCATGTCTGTCCAACGCTTATGGCAGCCGAATACGGCTACCACCAAAATATCATTGCCCCTGGGAATGTATCCGACAAAACAGGACTGGGCTTCGATGGTATAACCGGTCTTGCCGAAGACGTGCTTCTTCCAATTCAAAAAAAGCGATTTGTTGTGCGATTTTAAAAAACAGCGGCGTCCCTGTCGGGAATAAATGACCAGATATTTATACGTAATGGCCTGCCGGAAGAAATCATTCTTAAGCGCCTGTGTAAAGATCAGCGCCATGTCCGACGCAGTAGTATATTGGGCTGTGGCGGAAGGCAGCCCGTGCGGATTGGCAAAAAGGCTATGCACGGCCCCCATCTGCCGGGCGCGGGCATTCATCATGCCCACAAATTTTTCCTGAGAACCGCCTACCGCTTCCGCCAAAACTACGGCGGCGTCATTGGCAGACTTAAGGATAAGACCGTAAAGCAGGTCCCGCACGCGATAACTTTCTCCGACCCTTAAGCCCAGCTTGGTTTGCGGCACCTGGGTCGCCCGCGCGCTGACCGTGACATATTGATCCAGCGGCAGCTTCTCTAATACCATCAGCGCGGTCAAAACCTTGGTGGTACTGGCCGGAAAAACCTGCCGGTCAGCGCCGAAATCAAAATAACGGCAATTGTGCGCAGGGTCCCAAAGCAAAGCGGTGTTGGCCGTCAAATGATAGGGGCCTTTGTGCCGCAAATGATAAAAAGCCATTCCCTGATCAGGAAAAAGCAAAAAAGCGATCAATCCGCAAATAACGGATAGGCGAATAAATTTATTCATATTCTGCAATATACTATAAAAAGTAGTGACAGGCACTACTTTCTTATTAAACTTTTTTAAAGAAAGTAGCGCCTGTCACTACTTTTCCTTTGGATCGTCCCGAAAACCATCTTTAAACGCTAGCTAAAGCTGCCTGATGGACACATTCCAGCGCCTTGGCGACCGCCTGGGTCGGCATTAACATACTTCCTTCCGCTAAATTAACGCGCCAGCCCTTTGGCGTATGAAAAACCCCGATACGGATATTCTGGGTCAAAAGCCCGTCGCAGGCGATCACATGGATCAATGCGATCTGTTTTTTGGCATCATAGATGATCTCCTTGAATGCCACCGCTATCCCATCCTGAGAATAGTCTTTAAAACAAAATTTCTCCGGGTTGAAATTATCGACCAGATAGGTTTGCAACGCGATATCCTCCTTGAGGGGTACATGCCGGTGACTTTCCTTGGTCAGCACCAATTCATAAAATTCCCGGCGTCCGCCGTCGACCCATTTTTTCTCAAATTTAGTGGCATAACTCGCCGGTATCTTCTTAAACTCAACGGAAAATCCGGTGTCCTCAATATTCTCCTGGATCCAGGCAATATAGGGATGATGGTCCGTCACGATCTTTAAAACACCGCCTGCGACTAGGCGGCTGTTCACCACTTTTAGAAAATCCCCGGTAAAAAGCCGGTGTTTGGCATCAGATTTCTTGGGCCACGGCGGCGGATAAAGGCAATGCACTCGGCTGATCGTCTGCAAATTAAAATACCGCTCAAAACCGGCGCGCGCGTCCAGTCTCAGGACCCGTACATTATCCTGACTCGACCGGGCTAATTTCCGTAAAGTCCGGTGAATACGCTCACAATACTGCTCAAAACCGATAAAATTGACCTGCGGCGATTCCCGTCTTAAGCGCTCCAGATATTCCCCGTTACCAAAACCGATCTCGACCTCCAGCGGATGATCATTGCCAAAGATCGCTGCCCAGTCCGTCGGACGGGTCAACGCACCATGGTTTAAAAAAGGCTTTAAAGAAATATAGAACGGCCTCATGTGGTGGTTTTCGTTCCCTCATGCCCGGTACTGTTGAGCGACTTTACCAGCGTCCAGCCCCGGCCGATCAGTTTTCCGTTCTGAAACACCAGCGGCAACAATTCGTCGTCGCTCAAGACACTATCGGGCCGAAGCAAATTCTCGACATAATACTCAATAACATACCCCGAGCCTTTGATGGTTTCAGTTTTATACGGATTGGCGATGATCAGCGGTTTGGGATTCTCCAACTGAATAGCAAACCCCACCTTCAGTTCCTGGCCCATGAGTCTATGCACCTCATCAGCCGTCATGCCTTCTTTGACCGCTTTAAAGGCGTTTTCATTTAAAGGCAGAGGGATCTGGATGGCCGCATGCATCGGATCGTATTCAGGAGTAGACGCACAACCGGCTAAAGTCAAAAATAAAAAAACAATAAAAGCGTAACGCATATAAGGTCCTTTACTTAAAAAAAATAATCCCCTCCTTGGGGGGAGAGGAACCATAATAATTTGCCCCTGTTCCTTGAAAACTTATTATAATGTATTTAGGAGGATTTAGCTATGGAACTTTATTTCTTACGGCACGGCATTGCCGCTGAGCGCGATTGTCCCAAATACAAAATTGACAGCACGCGTCCTTTAACCGTGCAGGGTAAGCGCAAGATGCGCATCTGCGCCCGCGGCATGCAAGCCCTGGGCCTTTCCTTTGACACCATCCTCTGCAGTCCTTATGTCCGGGCCAAACAAACTGCCCGGATCGTGGTCGGGGTCTTTAGCCTAAAAGAATCAAAAATAAATTTTACCGACACCCTTGTTCCCGAAGCTCCCGTTGAAAGATTATTGCAGGAGATCCAAACTCGTTTTCCCAAAGCCTCCAGCATTCTTCTGGTCGGTCACGAGCCTCATCTGACGGGGTGCATTGCCTTTCTTTTGAACAGAGCAAAACCGGTCTGCATCAATTTGAAAAAAGGCGGCCTTTGTCACTTGACCCTTTCGTCAACGGAGAGAACCAATGCCTCCTTGAACTGGCTGTTGACCCCCTCCCAGCTGTGCCTGATCGACCCGACAGCTATCTGATCTGCTGCAGCCAATCGTTAAACTTACTCTCAAGGATCTTGATCTGATCCGCGGTCAATAACTGCTGCAATAAAAATTTATCCTCAAAATCATCCAGCTGTCCCCTGCGACGGCCGACAGCGAGAATATCGCGGCCCCAGAATTTATTGCGGCGATTGGCTGAAACCACGAACAGGAAATTATCCCGGTTGAACTTACCGTCGACAGCTATTACCGAGAAAGACAGCAGGAAATCATCCTTGATATAAAGAGGGATGGCCTGATCGACAAAAAAAGACACATCGTGCGATTTGTCCTTGATAAAACCCAGGCTGTCCTGGATATCCAGGACATGATATTCGGGCAGGTCCCTGATCTTGGCGTATTTGTGAAAACTGGGATCGATCAGATAGGCTTCATGGCTCGCGCGGTCTACCATTAACAGCACAATATGATTGGAATTTTCCGCCGAAAAAAAACCGGATTCCGTGGCCATGGCGAATTTGACCTCAAAGCGGGCATCCAGCATGGGTTTTAATTTTTCGTACAGATACGTGGCTAATTCCGCACAAAGTCCGTAATGGCCCTGCTCTAAAATGATCCCCCCCTGAGCATCATAGTCATGGATATTCTGCAGGGACCAGGCCCGACGGTCAAAATCTACGCTCAAATTGACTTGCGGCCTGACCATCACCGGAAAGCCGGAATACTCGAGCGGCTGGATAATCCCCATGATAGCCTCATAAAAAGGCAGATCATTCTTAGGCTCGCCGCAGACGGCCGTACGGCAAGAGGTCAGAACGGCCAACATCATGAAAAGAAGTATTCTATAAATCATTGGATAAATATAACATTAAACTAAAGATTATGTGCTATTTTTTCACAAGGAAAAAAACGACTTGAAAAATAACCTCCTGTCCCTAATAATAGCCCTGTGCAAACCACGACCCCCATGCTCAAACAGTATCGCGATATCAAAGCCCGTCACCAGGATGCCATTCTCTTTTTCCGGTTAGGCGACTTTTATGAAATGTTCTTTGAGGATGCCACTCTGGCCTCCTCTTTGTTGGACTTAGTCCTGACCTCCCGCGGCGCAGATGCTTCAGGCAAGATCCCCATGTGCGGCGTGCCTTATCATTCCAGCGATAATTATATTGCCAAGCTGATCAAAGCCGGAAAGAAAGTCGCCATCTGCGAACAAATTGAAGACCCGGCGATGGCTCAGGGCATTGTCAAACGTGATGTTATCCGTATCATCAGTGCCGGGACTTATCTGGATGATGCGGTTGATTCCCGTTATCTATTAGCTCTCTGTCCGGGAAAGACTTTTGGCGCCGCCTTTATCGATAATTCCGGAGGGACCATCTTTGCCAATGAACTGACCATCAACGCCGTCATTGAGCTGCTCTCCAAACTTTCCATTTGCGAATGCCTCTATCCTCTGGCCCAGGAAAGGGCCGTTAAAGACCTTTTTGCCCATCCTTTGGTCAAATTGCGTAACATTACCTTAAGCCCTGTGGATGATTGGACTTTTAATCGGGACCTGGCCCAAAAAAGTCTTTGTGCTCATTTAGGGACGGCAACCCTTAAAGGCTTTGGCGTCGATGAGCTTCCGGGTGCTATCAGCGCCTCCGGAGCTTTGCTGGAATATTTAAAGACCATGAATAAGACCGGTCTTAAGCATATTGATAAAATGGCCCTTTATGCCCAGGATGATCATGTGTTCATTTCTCCTGCTGCCCACTACGGTTTGGAGTTAGAGTCTCTGCTGACCACCATTGATCTGACGGCCACTCCGATGGGGCGCCGGGCTTTACGTTATTGGCTCTATCACCCCCTTAAAGATACCTCCTCCATCCGGATGCGACAGGAAGCGGCCAAACAGTTGGCGGGCAATACCCGGCTGGGTGCATGCTTAAAAAATTTACCGGACCTGCAAAAGGCCCTCTCCAGGCTCTCTTGCGGTTGCGGTTCTATTAAAGATATTTTGAGCCTGCGTCAGGGACTGCTGCGCGTACCCCTGATAACCGAGACTATGATCAATAATTCCAATCCCCTTTTAGAGATCCGCGATCTGGACTCCTTGCGGGAACTATTGACGAAGACCATCAATCCCGACGTCCCTCTGGCGAAACCGGAAGGAAAAATGATCCAGCCCGGTATTGATCGTGACCTGGATGAGCTGAAAAATATTTTAGAAAACGGCAAACAATGGCTGGCCGGTTATCAGGCCCAAGAGATCAAAAAGACAGGCATCTCCTCGCTGAAAGTCGGATTCAATAATATCTTCGGATTTTATATCGAAGTCACCAAGACCCGTCAGCACAGCGTACCCGGACATTATGTGCGCAAACAAACCCTGGTCAATGGGGAGCGTTACATTACCCAGGAGCTTAAAGAGTACGAAGAGAAATTCCTCAGCGCCCAAGATAAGATCCTGGCCATTGAAAAAAACATCCTGAGCCGGATCGAGACCGAGCTACTGGCTGAATCAAGCCATCTGCATGAAGTCTGTCAACAGCTGGCTCAAGTTGATTGTTTGTACGTGCTGGCTCAATTATCCCTGTGGCCCGGCTATATTTTTCCTGAAGTGAACACATCCACCGTCCTGGATATCAAAGACGGCCGTCACCCGGTCGTTGAGCGGACGGTCAGTGATAATTTCATCGCCAACGACACGCTATTGGACACTGCTGACAATCACCTGATCATTTTAACCGGACCCAATATGGCGGGCAAATCCACCTACATCCGTCAAAGTGCACTATTGGTCATTTTAGCCCAAATAGGATCCCCCATCCCGGCGAAGCAGGCCACGATCGGTTTAGTGGACAAGATCTTCACCCGCATCGGTGCCCATGATGATATTGCTAAAGGACAAAGCACCTTTATGGTCGAGATGACCGAGGCGGCGGATATTCTGAATAATTTAAGCCCTCGCTCTCTGGTCATCCTGGATGAGATCGGCCGAGGGACTTCCACCTCCGACGGTCTAAGCCTGGCCTGGGCACTGGCCGAACATATGCACACTCAAAGTGTACGCACACTATTTGCCACCCATTTTCATGAATTAACGGTTTTAGCCGACCAGTTCAAAGGGATCAAGAATTACAACGTGGCTGTACGCGAATGGAAGGATAAAATTATTTTCATGCATAAGATCGTGCCGGGCGGTTCGGATGATTCTTACGGCATTTATGTGGCCAAGCTGGCTGGGATCCCTGAGAGCGTGATCCGGCGTTCCAAAGAAATTCTATCTGAACTAGAAATAGGCACGCCAAACCCATATACCAAAAAAGACAAACAATTAAACTTGTTTGTCCCGACAGCAAATCCGTCAATGCAAGCCGTACGCGCAGAACTAGATGCCATCGACATCAACACCCTGACGCCTATGGAAGCGTTAAAAAAATTGGACGAACTAAAAAAGAATTTCCTTTAACTAAAATTGTAAAATTGGACCGTTTCTACGATGCGCTTAGAAGAATAACGAATTATGTCTAAAGTCAACCTCCTTTCTCCTGATGTGATTGCCAAGATTGCTGCCGGCGAGGCTGTTGAGCGGCCCGCTTCTGTGGTTAAAGAGCTTTTAGAGAATGCAATTGATGCCGGGGCTTGCAGCATTGAGATCCATCTTAAAGATGCCGGGAAAGAACTTATTCATATTAAGGACAATGGCTGTGGCATTGCCCGCGAGGATCTGGAAAATATCTTTCAGCGCCATGCTACCAGCAAGATCTCGGCCATTGAGGACTTAGAAAAGCTTTGTTCCATGGGCTTTCGCGGGGAGGCTCTCTATTCCATCGCCGCGATCAGTGACGTGACCCTATCTTCGCGCAGTGGTCCCGATGAAGGCTGGCAGATCCATATCCGCGGCGGCGTTCGGCAAAACCTTGAACCCACCGCCTTGGGCCATACGGGAACAGATATCAAGATCGCGGAACTTTTTTTCAACACGCCCGCCCGTCGTAAATTCCTGAAGAACAACACAGCGGAATTAAATCAGATCGTCAATATCGTGCTTCCTTACACGCTGATCTACCCCCAAAAGCGCTTCGTGCTTACCCACACCGGCCGGACCATTTTAGATCTGGCAATAGCCCCCTCATCTATCGACCGGGCTGCCGCGGCCCTTAATGTCCGCATGAATGATCTTCTGGAAACCGATCAAGAATTCGTCGAGGAACAGATCCGTATCCGCATGATCCTGGGCAATATCAACGTCCAAAGACCCCGCCGGGATATGCAATACATTTTCATTAATGACCGCCCCGTGGACAGCCGGAATTTAAACTTTAATCTCAACGATGTCTACAAGCTCATCATGCCGCCGGGCATCTATGGCGCCTTTATCGTGAATATCACGCTTAACCCCGCGAACGTCGACGTCAATATTCACCCCACCAAGCGGGAGGTCCGGCTTAAAGATGAGTCTAGGATCATCAGTTTATTAAGACGCATGGCAGAATACCAGCTGATGCAGAAAGGGCAGGCTCGTGAAATACATGAAGGCGGATTGCCCGCCGATCAAATAATCTTTGCGCCAGGGCAATTACAGCCTCGCATGTCATTTTCAAATGCATCTGTCGGGAATCCAGACAAGGATGTATTTGGATCCCCCATTAAAACATTTGGGGATAACAAAAAAGGCAACTTTGATAATGATAATATGCAACATTTTCAGCTCTTCGGCCAGGAGAATTCCTTACGTGCCAAATTCTCCAGAGGAAGGTATATCGGAAATTTTTTGCAAAAATACCTGCTCTTTGAAGCCGACGATTCCCTTTTGATCGTTGACCAGCATGCCGCGCAGGAACGCATCATGTTTGAACGATTCAAAGCACAGATCGAAAGCTCAAAAGTAGAAAGCCAGCCCTTGCTCACTCCTATTTTGCTTAAATTATCTCCTCAGGAAAAGATCGCGTGGGATGAAAACAAAGATAAATTGGCCGCCGCCGGTATTGAAACCACCCAATTTGATGATGACACCATTGCCCTGCAGACTATGCCGTTATTGCTTAAAAACATCGAACTGGTCGTACGCGCCCTTTTAGCCGGGCAGGAAGCCCACCGCTTGGATCACGACACCCTTGCCCGACGGGCCTGTAAAGCGTCGGTCGTAGCCGGGGACCGACTTGACCAATCCCAGATCGAGCACCAGCGCCAAGAGCTGCTGGCCTGTAAAGACCCCTTCATTTGCCCCCACGGACGTCCTACGGTCATCGAAATCGACCAAGGCTTCCTTGACCGTCAGTTCCTGCGGTCCTGACACCAACTCAAATTTTAGTCTTATTGAATAAAATCCGGAAGATTCGAAATCGGAGTAATGCCGACAATAACCCCATACAGCCCTGAAGCTTGGGCAAGCATGTTTTCCTGGGCCTGATCACTGAGGACATCTGCCATCAAACTACCCTGACGCTCCATCAGAATATTATCAAGCTTAATACCACCGGGAGCCATGGCCGCATCCTCGGAGGTGCGGGAAAGCGGCGACAACGGATTAAGAAAATACAGATTGAATGTATACTTTAAATAATTTAAGTACGCCTGCAGCCGCTCATCTTTGGCCTTCAACGGCCCCGGCATTCTGTCCCATTTATTCAACCAATCTTCCATCGCTGCCTGCACTTCCGGCGACATATCCCTGAACAAAAATTTAAGGAACTCATGGTAATTAGACCGGCCGGTCGAGGGCTGTATTTTTAAATGTTCAAACAAAGCATTGTAACCATGGCCATCCTCAACCCTGTTGATCTCGCTAAGGAAACCCTCTAATCCAACCTCGGGGGCCTTTTCCGCACCCTCGGTATGATTAAAATAAAATGCCGCGCTATGTCCCCTCTCCTCTTCCTTAAGAATAGGACCGGAATGCAGCACCTTCAAAACCTGCTGCTTCGCATTAGGTATTCTTCTGGTCAAACGCAAGACATCTGCCGCTGCTTTACGATCTGCTTCACGATACTGTTTCTTTTGCTCTAAGAAATCATTCATGGTCCATATGTATCCGGCAGCTGTCAATTGCCCTTGTTGAACCCGGTTCATTTTCATTGATAAGATCGCATTCTGAAAAAATGCTATTTTATCCTCATCAAAGAGTTTTTTCCACGGCTTAAAGCCCTGGTCTATCCACTCTTGAGGACTTCCTCCATCCTTTAGCATAATAAGACTTCCTGAGCCGGGCTTTTGAAAATCCACCGGGATCAACCAATCTGTGGTTCCGCCGTCTCTATGGTCAAGCGCGATCATATACGCATAATTAGGGCCAGGGTTCTCTTCCGTGATCTCGTGGGCGCCTAAATGTCTTTTGTTCGCCACAAAATATCCATCTACCATTCCAAGCACGGCGATCTTCTGTTCTTCAGTAAAATGTTGGTCAAAGTTAAAACTTCCAGACCATGATTGAAGATCCCCATTAGCCCTGGCTTGCTTACGGGCCACTCGAATATCAGCCTGTATGCTTTTATAACGGGGCGCTAATTGTTCGCTCGACG
>Ga0302320_10009687_pt1 | contig 20647 bp, 17 predicted proteins | sample Bog_T0_3_FD_202130 | JGI IMG/M metagenome (GOLD analysis project Ga0302320, IMG submission 202130) | Peat permafrost microbial communities from Stordalen Mire near Abisko, Sweden - Bog_T0_3 | ecosystem: Environmental > Terrestrial > Soil > Wetlands > Peat | place: Sweden: Abisko, Stordalen Mire...
GACGATGTGCTCCCCGATCAGGCGTCCCAGCATCTTGAGCAGGTTCGTCACCAGTTCGTTCAAATCCAACAACTTCACCTCCATGACGGATCGTCGGCTGAACATGAGCAATTGCCGCGTCAAGTTCGCCGCCCTTTTTGCTCCCTCGATCAATTCCTGGATGGTCTCCTGCGTTTCCGGGCTCAGGTCTGGATTCCCCTGGAGCAGACTTAGATGCATCATCGTGGCCGCCAGCATGTTGTTGAAGTCATGAGCAACTCCGCCGGCCAATTGTCCGACGGATTCCATTTTTTGCGACTGGAGGAGTTGGGTTTCCAATTGCACTTCGCGTGTAACGTCGCGCTTGACGGCGACATAACTGATGGTGTTGCCCGTCATGTCCCGCACCGGGGAAATGGTCGCGTCTTCCTCGTATAATGTGCCGTCCTTGCGGCGATTGATGAAATGGCCATGCCAGGCCTCGCCGCGTTCGAGGACTTCCCACATCTGCTGGTAAAATTTATCATTCTGCTTCCCGCTCTTGAGCAATCGAGGATTCCGTCCGATGGCCTCCGCCCTGGTGTAGCCGGTGCTTTTCTCGAAGGCGGGATTGGCATACAGAATCGTGCCGCGCGTGTCGGTGATCACGATGGTCTCAGAGGCTTGCTCGACAACGATGGCCAGCCGGGCATGGGCCTCCTCCACCCGCTTGCGTTCGGTAATGTCGGTTTCAAAGGAGAGCACGCACACGCGGCCCCCCAACACGAGCTGGCTGGCCACAATCTCCACCGGGAAAACGGTCCCGTCCTTCCGATAGTGCTCGACCTCGACGGTCACGGACTCACCTGCGGCAATGCGCCGGAAATTCTCCATCTTCGCGGCTTCCGAATCTATTTTGCTCAGTTCCTCAATTCGTTTCCCCACCAGTTCCCCCGGCAAGTAACCGTGCATCCGGGCGGCGCGCTCGTTGGCGGCCAGGATGCGGCCCATGTCGTCGCCGTCCCCGGCCACCAGCAGGACGGCCCCCGGGGCGTTTTCAAAGATGACCTTGTAGCGCTCTTCGCTGGCGCGCAATTCCTGCTCGATGCGTTGGCGCTGCCCTTCCAGCCGGGAGACTTCCAAGGCGAAGCCGATGTCCATCGCCAGTTCGTCCAACAAATGCACTTCCTCCGAATCGAAGAATTGCGGGGTGGCGGCGTACAAGGTGAAAACTCCGACGACCTTGCCCTCCACCCTGAGCGGAAATCCGGCGGCGGAGCGGTATCCCCGGCGCAACGCCTCCTCCCGCCAAGGCCGGAAATTGGGATCGCTTTCGAGGTCATTGCAAATCGAATGTTGGTTGCCCAGGAAGGACGAGGCCGCCGGTCCATGTCGGCGCGACTCGTCGCGCAAGTCTATATTCACGAAGTCGGTATAGCCGTCCACCACGCCCGCCGAGGTCACCGGTTCCAGTAATTGCGTGGCGGGATTGAACAGGGCGATCCAGGCCATCCGAAGTTGGCCCTTCTCCACCGCAATCCGGCAGGCTGCCGCCAGCATTACCTTCGAATCTTTTTCCCGGACAATGCACTGGTTGACATCGCTCAACACCGCGTAAATGCGATTGAGTTGCAAGATTCGCTGTTGGGACTGCTTGCGCGCTGATATATCTTCCGAGAAAATAATGATGCCGCCGATGGAGCCGTCTCCCAGATGCCAGGACCGGATTTCCCAGCGGATCCAATTGCTCTGGCCGTTGGCGCGACGGAATTCTTCCTCCTCGCATTTTTCCACCGCCCCGGCCAGGCAACGCTGGTGAATCGCCTTCCACTGGGCCGGTATTTCGGGGAAGACTTCATAGTGACTGCGCCCCACCAAGGGCTGGTCTCCAAGGCCGTAATCTTCCCGCCAGCGCCGGCTGACCACGAGGTATTTCATATCCCGGTCAAACATGGCGACGGCCGCAGGGCTGTGCTCGGCGCAAAGGCGCAATTGCTCTTCGCTTTGCCGCAGTTTCTCGCCGGTCTCCCGGCCCGCGGCTTCGGCTTGGTTGAGCTTCTCCGCGTCTTGCTCCAATTGCCGCAGCCATCGCCGCAACATGGAATACAAGAGTCCGCCGGTCAAAACCACAAAAGCCCAGCCTTTATAGATGGAAAGTTGGGTGAACTCGCTCGGGTTGCTGACCAGCCGGCTCAACAGCTTGTCGGAAAACAGAATCCAACATCCGCCTGCGGTGACATAAGTCAATGTGACTCGTAGAGCCCGTCGATGGGCCGATCGGTGTTCCCTGGTCAAGGCGCCTCAACTCCCTTCCCGGCACAAAGGCCGAAAGACTACCGCTATTGATGTTCTCGCGTTTGCCATACTGATGAACATTAGACTGTATCGTATTAGAATCGGCGAAACGCTAACGGTTGGGCTCACCCTTTTTTGTTCATTGTATGCCTTAATTTGGCTACCGTTCCCAACCACGGAACGAGGCTTGCCTTGTGAGTTGCGGGTTGGATTGCTTCGTATTTCAGTCCGGCGCTACCACAGCCACCAGGTCAACAACGGCGCCAGCACCAGACTCGGCAGGTATTCCGCCACCGCCACCTTCTTCAACTGCAAAATGATCAACGCCACGCAAAACACCAGCAGCCCATCCGTAGCGTTCACGGCTTCCCGCAACGGCTGGGCGTGTCCCTTCCAGATCGGGTCCAGCAACTCGACCCCGCTGATGATCGCTCCCTGCCACGCCAGCACCGGTATCGCCGACAACATGACGCCCCATCCAAACGTCGCCACGAATCCCATCGTCGCCAGCCCGTCCATGATCGCCTTGACGCAAAACACGCTGGAAAATCCGTTCACCCCTTCCGCCACCGCCCCAAGCATCGCCAGCGGCGCCACGCAAAAAAGCGCCGTCGTCACCTGAAAACCGTCATTCATCCGTCCCGGCCCGGCGGTGGCCATTTTGCGCGTGGCAAACTGCCCGGTCGCGTTGGAGAGTTTTTGCAGATGCAGAATTTTCCCGGCTATTTTTCCCAGCACCAGCGCCAGCATGACGATGCCCAGCAATTTCAGCCGCTGCAGAATGGTTCCGTTCAAATTCGTCACCGTGAGTTTCAACCCAAACCAAACCGTGAAGACGCCGAGGAAAAACTGGATTCTCGCCTGTTTGGGGGCCGGGACCGGCTTTTTGAGAACCAGAGCCAGCCCGCCTCCAAGCACGATGCCAGCGGAATTAATAATGGCGCCAACCATCCCGCGCATCATGGAGCCCGCGCCACTCACTGCAAAGGCGAAAGTAGGCGTATATTTTTGATGGCTTTGGCGGAAGTTTTTTTGCAAAATCGGTTCCATGTCAATCGAACCCAAAGCTGTGAACCAGCGCAAATCCGCGGCCCGCGGCACCAGCCGCCGGGAGTTTCTCAAAAAATCCACTCTCGCCGGGGCGGCGTTCACCGCCGGCACCAATCTCTTTAAAACACCCGTCTATGGCCAGACCCAGGCGCCCGCCCCGGGCAATGTCGTCGGCGCCAACAACCGCATCGTGGTCGGCTACATCGGCGTGGGCCTTCAAGGCGGATTGCACATCAGCCTTCAAAAGGCCAACGCCCAGCAAAACAACATCGCCCAGGCCGCCGTCTGCGATGTGTCCGCCCATCGCCGCGACGCCGCCATGAAAGCAGTGGATGACGACAAGGCCAAACCCTACGAGAATTTTGAAGAGTTGCTCGGCCGGAATGACATTGACGCCGTTACCATTTCCACCTGCGACCAGTGGCATGCCACGGCCGCCATCGCCGCGCTCCAGGCCGGCAAACACGTTTATCTCGAAAAACCGATGGCACGCTACCTGCCGGAAGCGTTCGATCTGTATGACACCATCACGAAGTCCGGGAAGGTTTTTCAAGTCGGTTCACAAGCCTGTTCCGATCCCAAGTGGGACCGCGCGCGCCAATACGTCAAGGACGGCAAGGTCGGCCAGCTCGTTCTTATCCAGGAGGCTTACATGCGCAACAGCAAGGACGGCGAATGGAACACCGCCCCCTACGTGCCGGCCGATTGGATGGACGAAAAGGACATCAACTGGCCGAAATGGCAGGGGAAGACCAAGAAGATTCCGTTCTCGTCCGAACGCTTCGCCCGCTGGCGCAAATACTACCCTTACTGCGCCGGCCCGCTGGGCGATTTGGCCCCGCACCGGATTCATCCCGTCCTGCTCGCCACCGGCAAACCGGAATTCCCCAGCCGCGTCGTCTGTCTTGGCCAGAATCCCGTTCACGCCGACCGAACACCTCCTGGCGCCCCCGATCGCGATTGCCCCGAGGACGTGCAATTCATCGCCGAATTCCCCAGCGGCCTCGCCCTCATCATGATCACCGGGACGGTCAATCAAGTCGGCCTCGACTCCGTCATTCGCGGCCATCTTGGCACCCTTTTGGTCGGCGCCAACAGCGTCGATCTGCGACCGGAACCGTTTGCGGACGAAATTGATCCCGACACCGCCGGCAATCTCGGCACCGAAAGCATCGAGTCGCACGAGAAAAATTGGTTTGACAGCATCCGCGCCAACACGCCCCTCGCGGCCAACGCCGGCGCCGATCTCGCCATCAAAGCCCAGACCGTGCTCTCCCTCGCCGAAATGTCCAATCGCCTCAACATGATGTGCCGCTTCGACGAAAAGACCCGGAAAATCATCGGGGCCGACGGCAAGGAAGTGCCCGCCTTTACCTATGGCGCGCAGGACAACTCGTAGTTGAAATGCCCGCGTCCGTGAGGCTGGCCCGCCCGGCCATGGCGACCCGCTTCGAAATTCTTCTCTACGGCGGGCGCGAAGCCGACCTTCGCGCCGCCGCGGAAGAAGCCCTCGACGAGGTGGACCGCCTGGAAAGCCAGTTGAGCCTCTACCGGCCCGCCAGCGAGATTGCCGTGGTCAACCGCCTCGCCGCCCGCCAACCCGTGCGCGTGAGCCCGTCCGTCTTCGATCTCCTCTCCCTCGCCCAACGCCTGCACCAGGAAACCGCCGGCGCCTTCGACATCACCATCGGCCCGCTCGTCCGCTGTTGGGGCTTCATGGGCGGGACCGGAAGTTTGCCCACCGACCAGGCGGTGGCCGAGGCCAGGAACCTCGTGGGAATGTACCATGTCAAACTGGATCGCGCCGACTGCTCCGTCCGGTTCGACCGCGAAGGAGTTATGATTGACCTCGGAGCCATCGGCAAAGGCTATGCCATCGACTGCGCCGTCCAGCTCTTGCGCGACAGCGGAATGACCAGCGGATTGATCCACGGCGGCACCAGCACGACCTACGCCTTGGGCACGCCACCAGAGGCGCCGGGCTGGAGAATCGAATTGCCCGGGATTCCGGAAGTGGGATTCCATCCGATCGCGCTCGAACTGCGGGACGAAGCCCTGTCTGTTTCCGCGGTTTGGGGCCGGTCGTTTACGGCCGGCGGCAAGGCCTACGGTCACGTCCTCGACCCGCGCACCGGCCAGCCGGTCGAGGGTGCCCTCTGCACCGCCGTCGGCCTCCCGTCGGCGACGGAGACCGACGCCCTCTCGACCGCACTCTTGGTGGCGGCCGGCACCGGCCAAGCGTCATCGATCACGGAATTAAGACCGAACCTGCGCCATTTCGTCGCCCGCAAAGACGGCATTGTCACCGTCACCCACGGAAAGAATTTAAAAGCGCCGTAAGACATTGAAAAAGCGGCGTTTGCCGGGTAGGTTCGTTCCGAATGTTAGATGACCGGCAGTACATGAGGGAACCGCAGCGGCAGTATTGGTCCATGACCACGATACTGCTGATTTCCCTCGTGGTCTGCTACGTGATCCAATCCATCATGAACCTGGAATTGGGACGGTACAAGGTGGATTTCCTTTTTGGCTTGTCCGTGGAAGGACTGAAAGCCGGCCGGTATTACCAGTTGATCACCTTTCAGTTCATGCATGCCAACCTGATGCATATCGCCTTCAACATGATCGGCCTCTACTCCTTCGGCCGGATGATTGAAGAAACGCTCGGCCCGCGCCAAATGCTCTGGCTTTACCTCTTGAGTGGAACCATCGGCGGACTCATGCAAGTCATCCTCGGCCTGATTTTCCCCATCATTGGGAACAGCACCGTGGTGGGCGCGTCGGCGGGAATCTTCGGGTTGTTGGCCGCGTTTTGCGTCCAGCAACCGAACACGCCGATCACGATGCTGATCTATTTCGTCCTGCCGGTCACGATTCTCCCCAAGTGGATTCTCGTATTTGAAGCGGCCATCACGGTCATCGGCCTTTTCATGCAGGGCGAAACCGCGCATGGAGCGCACCTCGGCGGAATGCTGACGGGGGTCGTTTTTATCAAGTGGAACAGTTGGTTCGGCGGCGCCCGGTGGTTGCCGCAGTCGCGCCAGCGCCCGGTGCGACCGCCCGTGCGCGCCCTGATCGTGAAAACGTCGCGGCGTCCGCGCAAGGTGGTGGAAGAACTCCCGCCCGCCGAATTCATCAGCCGCGAAGTGGATCCCATTCTCGAAAAAATCTCCGCCCAAGGCATCCACAGCCTGACCGACCGCGAGCGTCAAATACTGGAATCCGCCCGCAGCAAAATGGCCCGCCGCTAACCCCCGTAGCCGCGCCCGGAAACGCGCCGCCAAGTCTAAATAGTTTGGTAGGGCGGTGCTATGTCGCCGCCCTAATTTCGGGCAAATGGGGATTCCCAGTCGTCCGAATATGAGGGCAGTGCATATTCGCGCCTCGCGAACAATCAAACTGCGCAAGAAGCTGTTCTCACGTCGCCGTCCAAATTTCGGGCAAAGGGGAATGGAGGCCAAATTCGCCCACCCAAATTAATGCACTGCCCAGAAGCACCAAGAAAAACTCTCATCCGTCGCCGCTCCCGAATTCCCATTAACACCTGGCTTCAGCCAGGTGAACCAGCCACGAAGTACAGAAGAAACTGTTTCAACAGTTTCCGCGTTAGCGCCGTAGGCGCGACATCTTTGTAGCACCCAAACCCACCACCACCCCAAGCCCCGTCAGGGGCGACACAGTCTGGAACCCCCGCCTCCCGCCGGCCCTTATCCGTGCCATCCGTGAAATCCGTGGTAAAATTCTTCTTCTTTACGATTTATCGCCATTCCCATTCGTGTTCATTCGTGGTTGAAAAGCCCTCATTTTTGCGATTTTTGCGCTTCTTCGCGGCCAAAAAATCCATCTTATCACCCCTGTTTTCTGCCCCCGCCTTCTTGATCCCCACCTCGCCATTTCCATTCTGCTTCCCTTTGTTACCTTCGTTTGCCCTTGTGGCGGAACATGTAGGAGAAAAAGACTAAGACAATGGCCAGAATGCCTGAAATCTTCTCATTGATGACGTTTTCTACCGATATGCCGCGCCGACGGCGCTTGCAGAGCCGGCCCCATTTAATTTGTCGTAAGCGGTTGAAAACTCGGGGCACGATTTTTCAGTTTGGTGTCGATCCTATGCCCGGGGAGCACACGCGCCTCGCGTGTGGCGGTCGGCGCCCTCGCCGACCGCTTCCTTTTCCAACCACATTTTGGAGGCGTCTTCCCGCCCAATAAAGTGGAAGAGGCGTCCCGCCTCTTCGCCTGACAAAAACAGCGGCGGGACGCCGCTGCCACTTTCGACCACCCCCGCCCCGCTCTTTTCCCTTGACTTCCAAACCTTAATAACGTAGCGTATCGCCATGAGTATAGCGGTGGGCCGTGACGGCCAGAACTGTGCGCCAGACCACGAATCCGGCATTCGTGGTTTGGCCTTCATCTTTGCCTTCCTTTTCCGCGTATTCCGCGTATTCCGCGGTTCCCCATTCGTGTTCCTTCGCGTCCATTCGCGGTTGAAAAGTCTTCAAGCCGGTCGGGTTTCTTTCCCGATCCGGTGCCTTGCTGCTTTACGCAAAATATGAACACAACCATCTTTCCATCAATAACTTATAGAACAAACAGGGCCGTTTCCAACCAGATTCATTCGTGCAAAATCGTGCATAATCGTGTTATTTTTCATCGCCATCTGTCGCAGCCGTTGGCGTCCCGCCGACGGACCCTTGCGCGGACGTTACTCTCACCCGTTCAGGGGCAATTCGTGAATGTCGCCAACGATTTCGGCAGAATCCCAAAGCTGCCATTTCCATTTACAACCCCGGCCGCGCCCCTCTAAAATCCGGCACACATGACCGAAAAAATCAACCCGGTTCACCTATGATACAGCGATATTCGCGGGCGGAAATGCGGGAAATCTGGACGGAACAGCGCAAGCTGGAAATCTGGCTGCAAATCGAATTGCTCGCCACCGAAGCTCTTGTCGCCGAGGGCGTCGTTCCCAAAAAAGACTTCGCTGCCATGAAGTCCGGCTCCGCCTTCCAGATCGAACGCTGCAAGGAGCTGGAACGCACGCTCAACCACGACGTCATCGCCTTCACCACCAACGTCGCCGACAACATCGCCGGCCCCGCCAGCCGCTGGCTGCACTTTGGGCTGACCAGCAGCGATATTGTCGATACCGCGTTCGCCGTGCAGATGGTGCAATCCGCCGACCTCCTCATCGCCGATGTCAAAGCCTTGCTCGAGGTGATTGAGAAAAAGGCGCGCGAGCACGAAACCACCGCCATGATCGGTCGCAGCCACGGCATCCACGCCGAACCGACCACCTTCGGCCTGAAAATGGCGGTGATGCACGACGAGTTCGCGCGCGGCTTGCGCCGGCTCGAAGGCGCCCGCGAAACCGTGGCGGTGGGAAAACTCTCCGGCGCGGTCGGAACCAGCGCCCATCTCTCGCCGGCGGTCGAGGCGAAGGTTTGCGCGGAGTTGGGGCTGCGTCCCGCGCCGGTGGCCACCCAGGTGGTGCAACGCGATTTGCACGCCGAATTCATCGTCACCCTCGCCCTGGTCGGCGCCAGCATCGAGCGGTGGGCCACCGAATTCCGCCATTTGCAGCGCACCGAAGTTCTGGAAGCGGAGGAGTTTTTTGCCCAGGGCCAGAAAGGTTCCAGTGCCATGCCCCACAAACGTAATCCCATCACCGGCGAACGCCTGACCGGCCTGGCCCGCGTGCTGCGCGGCAACGCCGTCGCCGCCCTGGAAAACGTCGCCCTCTGGCATGAGCGCGACATCAGCCACAGTTCGGTCGAGCGCATCATCTTTCCCGATTCCTGCACGCTGCTCGATTACATGCTCGTGACCTTGCGCAAATTGACCGAGGGCCTGATCGTTTATCCCGCCAACATGCGCCGCAACCTCGAACTTTCGCTCGGCCTGTGGAATTCCCAAACCGTCCTGCTCGCCCTCATTCGCAAGGGACTCACCCGCGAAGCCGCCTACGACCTGGTCCAGCGCAACGCCATGGAAACCTGGCGCGCCAAACACGCCGGCCGGGCCGGTGCGAATTTCCTGGCCCAACTCCGCACCGATCCCGTGGTCGCCCAACACTTCGCCGCGGGAGAACTGGAAAAGCTCTGCTCGCTCGACTTCCACTTCAAGCACGTCAAATCGAAATTTGAGAAGGTTTTCGGCCCTCCGCGAAAAATGAAACCCCGCCCGGGCAAGGCGTCTGTCCTGGTCAAGTCTCGTTAACCGGGCCACCCGGAAGGCGGGAGGTCGAGCAATGGCCTGAGCCGTGCGCGCTTGGGCCTGGGCCGACGCCCCCAAAAGGTTTTCTCGTCGCGAAAGTTGACTTCCGGTGGGCGGGGAGGGCAGGGACGTGTTGCGCTAAAGCTCCCGGCCCAATCTGCCGATAAACTGTTTAGTTGAAGAGGAGACAAACTTGATGTTTGGACGTTTTAGCCTGTGTGCCCTTGCGGCAGCGGCCTTCGCTGGTTTCGCATTGGGCGTGTCGGCCTCCTCCGGCTATTTGCCGGCGGTGGGCCCCGTTGCTTTGCGTTATCGCCCTCTGCCGCAGATCGTTACCAACATGCCCAAGATGGCCCTGCCGATGCCCGCGGCACCCGCTCCCGTTGCCGTCGCACCGACCAATTTCCCGGCGGCCGCTGCGCCGACGAATCTGCCGGTGGCCGCGCCCGTCGCTCCGCAAACCAGTGCCGCGCCCGCCATGCCTCTGCCGGAGCCGGATGCCAATTTTCCCGCGTCGGCGCCAAAGTACTCCGCGCAGATGCTCATGAAGTATTTCAATCACTCCACCAACGGCACCGGCAGCGGAGTTATCGCGCCGGTGGACTTTGCCATGCCGCCGGCCAACACGACGCCACCGAGCACGGGGACCTATTCCACCAACCCCAAGTAGCGCCGCGGTATGAAATTCTGCTTACGTCTCCTCCTCTGCGGTTGGGGGATTTTATGTCTTCTCCCGGCCGCGCGAGCCGCGGCTGCGGACACCAACAGCGATTCCGCCAATCCGTCCCCCGTCGTGGCCGCGCCCGCATCGGACGGCCCGCCGCCACGGCCGCCGGAGCCCGCGAATCCCGCTCCCGCCGCCACTAACGGCCCGGCGCTGGTGGAAACCAATGCTCCCGCCGCCGCCTCCACCAACGCCCCCTCCGCCAATGTGGATTGGGACGTCAGACTGGCCCAGGCCAGAGATCTGCACCAACAAAAGAACTTCAGTGAATCCGTCAAAATCCTCGAGAGTATTTTGAAAACCAATGCGCCGGCCGCCAAGCAACGGGCGGCGTTGTACGAAATGGGCGTTTTGATGGAAGACAACGAGCAAGCCACGAGGGCGCAACAGATTTGGGCGCAATACCTGCATGTCTATCCGGAAGACCCGACCATCCCGGAGGTCCTCCTGCGCCAGGGTTTGCTCTATCGGAAAATGGGAGCGGACGCGCTGGCCATCTCCAAGTTTTACGCCGTCATGTCCAGCGCCTTGAAATTGAAGGAGGACAACATGGAGCGTTACCGCAACCTGGTCGTCCAGGCGCAGACGGAGATCGCCAACACCTTCTTTCTGGACGCCCGGTTTGTAGAGTCGGCCGACTTTTTCAATCGCATCCTCAAATCGGGTGAAGCCGAGGGCAACCGGATGCAGTTGGAGGCCCAACTCCTCCGTTCTCTCTCCTATCTCACCAACCACGCCGAAACCATCGCCAAGGCGCAATCTTTCCTCACCCGCTTTCCCACGTCGCCGGATATTCCGGAAGTCCGATTCCTGCTCGCTTCCGCCCTGAAAAGCACCGGGCGCAATTCCGATTCCATGCAACAGGTCCTGCTGCTCCTGCAATCCCAGCAGGAAAACGTGAGCAAAGACCCCGGGACCTGGGCCTACTGGCAGCGGCGCGCGGGCAACGAAATTGCCAACCAGATTTACAAGGAAGGCGATTATCCGGACGCTCTGCAAATCTATCTCAGCCTGGCCGATTTGGACAAATCTCCCATCTGGCAAATCCCCGTCTGGTATCAGACCGGTTTGGTTTACGAACAACTTCAACAGTGGCAGAAGGCCTCCGAGACCTACACCCGCATTGGCGGCCGGCAAAGCGAACTCAACAGCACCAACGAGACGCCCGCGATCGCCTCGCTCATGGACATGGCCAAGTGGCGCAAAGATTACATTGCCTGGATGCAAAACGCCAGAATCAGCGACCTGGCCTTGCGCACCGGCGAAGCCACCAATTCCCCCGCCGCTCCCGGCGCGTCCGCCAACCCTCCAGCCCGCCCCACCCAATGAAACAGGAAATCATTGACGAACTAAACGCCCACCTGACCGTCTGCCGCGAACTGCTCGCCATCGCCGAAGGCGAGAGCCAGGCCCTCCGCCGCTCCGATCAACCCTCCCTTTTCGAATACTGCCAGTTAAAAAAGAACTTGCTTCCCCGCCTCAATCAGACGCTAGATAACCTGCGAAAGCATCGTGTAAAATGGCAAAGCTTAAGTTCGGAAGAGCGGGCGCGGCATCCGGAGATCGGCCCGCTCCTGCGCAGAAATCAGGACCTGGCGATGAAGTTTATTCTTCTTGATAGAGAGAACGAACAGGGGCTCTTGCGTCGCGGCCTGGTGCCGCCCCGCCAGCTCCCTTCCGTCAACCGCCAGCGCCCCCATTTCGTCGCCGAACTCTACCGCCGCCAATGCACGTCGTGAGCTTTCTCCGACATGCCGATAGATAAGATTATTGTGGTGGAGGACGACGCCATCGTCCGCCGCAACCTGGAGCAATTGCTCCGCCAGCAGCGTTACGAGGTCGCCACCGCCGGCACCCTCGCCGCCGTGCGCGAGCTGATGGAGCGCGACACCTTCGATCTTGTCTTCCTCGATGTCCGCCTGCCCGACGGCGAGGGCACCGATCTCCTTCGCGAAATCCAGTCCCAACCCCAGAAACCGCTGGTCGTCATCGTCACGGGTTTCGGCTCGGTCGAATCCGCCGTGGACTGCATGCGCAACGGGGCGTTTGACTACATGCTCAAACCGTTCTCGTCCGACCAGGTGCAGGTCATCCTCAAGAAGGCCGAGAATTTCAACCAGCTTCTCAAGGTCAATCAATATTTTGCCCACGGCGAGGAGGAGGAATCGGAGTTGCTCGGCAAAAGCCAGTCCATGGAGCAATTGCGGCTGTTGATTCGCAAGGTCGCCCGCACCCAGGCCACCGTCCTCATCGCCGGCGAAAGCGGCACGGGCAAGGAACTGGTCGCCCGCGCCCTCTACCGCCAAAGCCCGCGCGCCAACGCCCCGTTCATTAAGGTCAACTGCGCCGCCGTCCCCGAGAATTTGATCGAGAGCGAGTTTTTTGGACACGAAAAAGGCGCTTTCACCGGTGCGGTTTCCAAGCGGGAAGGACGCTTCGAGTTGGCGCACAACGGCACCATTCTGCTCGACGAAATCAGCGAGATTTCCCCGCAGGTCCAGGCCAAGCTCCTGCGTGTCCTGCAGGAGCGCGAATTGGAACGCGTCGGCGGCAACCGCACCATCAAGGTCGATGTCCGCGTCATCGCCACCACCAACCGCCGTCTGGAGGAAAGCGTCGAACGCAAAGAATTTCGGCAGGACCTTTTTTTCCGGCTCAACGTCGTGCCCATTCATGTGCCGCCCTTGCGCGAGCACAAGGAGGACGTCGTGTTTTTGGCCCACCAGTTCATGCCGCGCTTTGCCCGCAAACATGGCGTGCGCGTCCACGGCATTTCCGATGCCACCCTCGCCGCGCTCAACGCCCATCACTGGCCCGGCAACGTGCGCGAGTTGCAAAACGTGATCGAACGCGCCGTCATCCTCTGCGGCGACGCCGGGATGATCGAGCCCGAACACCTCGGTTTCTCCGCCTCCAGCGGCCCGGCCCCGGCCGCGGTTGCCGGAGACGGCGCCGTTTTACCCGCGCCGGCTGCACTCACGTCGGCGGGGACCGGCGAAATCATCTCTCTCGCTGAAGTGGAGAAACAGCACATCCTGGTTGCGCTGGAAAAGTCCCGGCAAAACCGCACCCACGCCGCCAAGGTGTTGGGCATCAGCATCCGCACCCTCCGCAACAAACTCCACGAATACGGCGTCAAAGGCAAAGACACGGAGACAGACACCGACACAGAAACCGGAGAGGAGTGACGGCAGCAATTGCCGCCGGTTCCCGAATCGCGCGAAGCGTCCGGGAGTGCGCCAGCCCTCTGGCGCTTTTGGATGGGCGACAAAACATCCCCGTCATTCAATTTCAGGTCAGCGCCGATTTCGCACAACTTAACCGCGACCCGGATATCCCCGCTACGCCGTCGTCCGCGCCGCCGTCTTTGGCAGCAGGAACGTCAGCGCCGCCGCAATTAAAATCCCGAAGCCGAGCGTGTCAAAAGGAAGCGCCTTGTTATGGGAGTGATCCCGCAGCCAGCCGGTAACGGCCGGACCGGCAAAGCCGCCGAGGTTGCCGCAGGCGTTCACCAATCCCATCACCGCCCCGCGCGATTTCTTCGGCAGCGTCTCGCTGGGAATGGACCAGAACGGCGCCAGCGCCACCGACGGCCCGGGAATGGACAGGCACATGAAAAAGTAGGCCCACCAGAAATGATCCTGCAAACTCGCGCTGATGATCAGGCACACTCCGCTCACCACGTAGGTGATGGCCACGTGCATCCGGCGCTCGTTGGTCTTGTCGGAGTGCCGCGAAACCACCACCATCAACACCGCCGTCACCACAAAGGGAAGCGCGTACAACCAGCCGTTTTGCATCGCGTTGTAGCCGTGCCCTTCAAAGCTGCTGGTGAAAAACGTCATGCAACCGTAGGCCAGCGAGTTGTGGAAAAAATTGATGACAATCAGCACCAGCACCACCGGCTGGCAGAAGGCCGCCAGCACCGAGGCAATGGGAAACCGTTTCTTTTCCTCCTGAGCGTTCGACTTGACCGGTTCGAGCGCCGCGGATTCCGCCCGCAAGGTCGTTTCCAAATGCTCCCGTTCCTCCGGCGAAATCCATTTGGCCTCGGAGGGACGGTCCCGGATCAGGAACCACCAGATTGGCAGCCAGACGAAGGGCAGCAGCCCTTCCAGCACCAGGGCCGTGCGCCAGGAATGCAGCCTTTGCAAGAGAACCCCGGTCAACACGGCCGCGGTCACGATGGCCAGCGGCTGGCATAGATTCCAATAACCATTGGCGCGGCCCAATTCCGCCCGCGGAAACCAGTTTGACAGCAGGACCAGCATCGACGGGAAAACCGCGCTCTCCGCCGCTCCCAGGAAAAATCGCGCCAACTCAAACTGGCCCAGTGTCTGGACCAACCCGCAGGCAATGGCGCACAATCCCCAGCCCACCAGGCACAAACTGATCACTTTGCGCGGGCTCCAATGCGTGGCCAGGTAACCGCCCGGAATTTGCAGCACGAGGTATCCGAAAAAAAAGATCCCGAACGACTGGCCCTTGGTCGTGTCCGACATCCCAAGGTCATGCATCATCGAGGAAATCGTCGGCGACAACGCCAGATTAAGATTCGTCCGATCCACGTACGAAATCGTGTACATGATCAAGGCGACTGGAATAATACGCCACCAGCGACGGGATATCATGCCAGAGGATTGCAGAATTCTGGCGGGGAAGTCATGCCCTAAATACAAGGTCCGCCGAAATTACGCCGCAACTTCGTCGTCCGCCAGTTTGCGGTAAAGGGTGGCCACGCTGACATTGAGAAGCTGCGCCGCTTTTTCCTTGTCGCCGCCGGTCATGGCCAAAGCCCGGTTGACGTAGGTCAATTCCTGGTCGCGCAAAAAGTCCTTCAGCGGCCCCAGCGAATGGGACATCGGCAGCGCCGCGCTCTCGTGGGTGTTGACGGCATGGGTCGAAGGACTGGCCGATGGCTCCGGCGCGGCCTCCGGAATTTCCACGACCTCATCGCTGTCATCGCTGGGGGCGCTGCGCCGCACCGCCGGCGGCAAATCAGACACTTTGATCGTGCCCCCTTCGCACAACGCGCAGGCGCGTTCGATGGCATTTTCCAATTCGCGCACATTGCCCGGCCAGTCGTGCGCCGACAAAACATCGAGGGCCTTGCGCGTAATTTGAAACAGCTTGCCGGTGCGGGGATTGATCTTGTTCCGCAAAAAATGGACGGTCAGAACCGGCACGTCCTCCTTGCGCTCGCGCAGACCGGGCAGGATGATCGGAATCACATTCAGCCGGTAAAAGAGGTCCTCGCGAAAAGTGCCGGACTTGACCCGTTCCTCCAAAGGTTCGTTGGTGGCGGAGAGGACGCGGACATTGACGCTGGTGGCGATGTTGTCGCCGACGCGCCGGACTTCGCGCTCCTGCAAAACGCGCAGCAGCCGGCTCTGCAACACCGGCGGCATCGAGCCGATTTCATCGAGAAAGATGGTGCCCCCGTCGGCTTCCTGGAAAAGTCCCTTCTTGTCATTGATCGCGCCGGTGAAGGCGCCCTTGCAATGGCCGAACAATTCGGACTCCAGCAAATTTTCCGGCAACGCGCTGCAATTGATCGGGATGAACGGCGCAAATTGCCGGCGGCTGTTGAAATGCAGCGCCCGCGCCACCAGTTCCTTGCCCGTGCCGCTTTCGCCGAGGATGAGAATCGTGCTGTCCGTGTCCGCCACCCGCTCGATCATCTTGAAAACATCCTGCATTTTCTCCGAATTCCCGATGAGCTGGTTGAACTGGTATTTCTTCTTAAGCTGTTTCTTGAGGTAAATGTTTTCCGAAATGGCGTCGTTGTAAGTCAGGGCGCGCCGCACGCACAGCCGGAAATCATCCACTTTAAACGGCTTTTCCAAATAATCGAACGCCCCCTTCTTCATCGCATCCACCGCCGTCTCGATCGTGGCGTAGGCCGTGATCAGAATAACCGTCGCCGGCGGGTTGAGCGCGCGGGCTTTCTGCAAAATGTCCAAACCGTGGGTGCGCGTCTTGTCAAGATAAAGATCGGTGATGACCAGCTCCGGCCGTTGCGCTTCGAGGGTCTCGACGGCCGCATTATAATTGCTGAAGGGAAAAACTTCATGGCCTTCCCGGCGAAGAAGTTCGGTGACCATCTGGACCATGGTCACTTCATCATCAATCAGCAGGACTTTTGCCATAGACACGAATCTAGCCAAAGCCCGCCCCTCCTGCAAGCGCATTGCGTCGAAATGCCGACTGCTCCCCAATCATTGGCGAAGCCCACGGTTTCCTGCGGAACGGGTGAGTTTATCGCTGGCGCTACGCGACGAACGTCACCGTATTTATGCCTCCGACCCCTAACTGGTCGCGCGGCCTTCTCGGTCGCTCCGAACCACCACCGGAAAGTCCACTTCAGTGCGGGATAGAATATTCAGGTAGTTGGTGAAGATGTTGAGCGCAATGTTGGCCAGGATTTCCACGACTTCCGCGTCCGAAATTCCCGCCTGACGCAGCGCCCGCAGGTCTTCATCGCTGACATCGCCGCGTTGCAGCACCACCGCCTGGGTGAAATGCAGGATCTGGTTGGTCTTGGCATCCGTCGCGCCGGCGCGCCGCGCCAACTGAATTTCGTTCTCGGTCAGCCCCGCATTGCTTCCGATGACCGAATGCGCTTGGAGGCAATAATTGGAACCATTGATTTCGGCCACCGTGAGGGCGATTTGCTCGCGCTGCCGCTCGGTCAATTGGCCGGCCGCCAGCGTCCCATCCACCCGCATATAAACCAGCGCCGCGGCCGGCGCCTTGGCCAGAATCTTCAAGAAGTTCGGGATTTCCTCAACCTGAATGTCGGTTCGTTCCAGCAAACCCGGCAGCCCCTGGCTGATCTGGGCCGGATCGACGGGAGCGGGACGCAACCTCACCGGGGAATTCTTCTCGACCATGCTGGGTGCGGTTTGCATATACGCACTCCTGTAATCAATCCCCGTGCCAATCCGGTCTCCCGTTCCAACCCCTTGCCCCAGAATGCCCTCCGCCTCCGGCCATCCACGCCCCTCTGTTGCGAACATTCGCAGTTTACAACTTCTCGCAACCCGTTTGCACTTTCTCGTCCAACACTTTCAAAACATCGGGAGGGGCGAGCTCCTGCGAGCCCCTAATTTCTTCCCCGCGGATCCAAATGCGTCTCACCGTCCCAATCATTAGCAACTTTCCGGGGAGCGCGACCCGCCCGCTCCGCGGGCCAGCTCTTTTGCCACTCTGACCTCTCGGTCGCGTGCGTCGGCGTCTCGCCGGCGCAACGTTGCGCACCCGACCAGTTCACCCGTTCGGTGGCAAATGGCCCGCTTCGGTAATGATTGGGGTCTCACCTCCAAACTTTCGCCTTTCCATCCCGCGACTTTTCCCTTTAATGGCAGCATGCACTTGGACACGGTCACTATCATTGGGCCCGGGCTGTTGGGTGGTTCACTCGGGCTGGCCATCCGGCAACGCCAATTGCCGGTGAGAGTCCATGCTTACGTTCGCCGCCCGGAAAGTGCCGCCGAATGCCTCCGCCTGGGCGCGGCCGACTTCGCCTCCAGTGACATCAAGGCCGCCGTCGAGCAGGCGGACCTCGTGATCCTTTGTTCCCCCATCTCGCGCATGAAGGAATTGACCCTGCATCTGCGCTCCCACCTCAAGCCCGGCGCGGTCGTCACCGACGTCGGCAGCGTCAAGACCGTCGTGGTCCAGGAACTGGAGCCGCTGCTGCGCGAGGTCAAGGCGACCTTCGTGGGCAGCCATCCCATGGCCGGTTCGGAAAAAACCGGCCTCAGCGCCGCCCGCGGTGATCTCTTCAACAACGCGATCTGCTTGGTGACGCCAACCGCGCAAACTCCCGCCGCCGCGTTTGCCTTCGTGCGGGATTTTTGGAAATCGCTTGGCGCCGTGCCCATCCGGATGTCGCCGGAAGTGCACGACGACCTGGTTGGCCGCTCCAGCCACCTGCCGCACGTGATTGCGGCCGAATTGGCCAATTACGTCCTCAGCCCGGCCCATCCCAAGGAACAGGCGATGGTCTGCGCCACCGGCTTTCGCGACACCACCCGCATCGCCGCCAGCTCCCCGGAAATGTGGCGCGACATTTCCCTGGCCAACCGCAAAAACCTGAGCCGCGTCCTCGGCGTTTTCATTGAGGACCTCCAGGAATTTCAGCTCGCCCTCGAACGCGAAGACATCGAAGCCGTCGAGGAATTCTTCACCAAGGCCAGGCAGCGCCGCGAACAATGGCACGCCCACGCTGCCGGGATGTCTCCGGAATGATTCCCGAAATCATCGAAATCGTGCCGCCCGCAAAAAGTGTGACGGCGGAAGTCACCGTGCCCGGCTCCAAGAGCATCACCAACCGCGCCTTGATTCTCGCCGCGCTGGCCGACGGCGAAGTCACCCTCCGCGGCGCGCTCTGGAGCGAGGACACGCAGGTCATGGTGGACAGCCTCCAACGCCTCGGCTTCCGCGTCGCCGCCAAAGCGGACCGCGCCGAGACTTGCAACCGCACCCTGGTAGTTCGGGGATTGGCCGGAAAAATTCCCAAAGGCGGCACTCCGTCGCATCCGCTGGAACTCTTCGTTGGCAATGCCGGCACCGCCGCCCGTTTCTTGACCGCCCTGGTTTGCCTCGGCTCCGGCGTCTATCGGCTGAAGGGAACCGCGCGTATGCACGAGCGCCCGCAGTCCGAACTTTTTGGCGCGCTCCGCCAGCTTGGCTATCGGGTGGACTCCTCCAATGGCCGGCTCCCCGCCGTCATCCACGGCGACGGCTCCCGCCCCGGCGCCGCTTGTTCCATCAGCACTGGCGACAGTTCGCAATTTGCCTCCGCCCTGGCTCTGAGCGCCGCCCGCGGTGGCTGGCGGGTCAAGTTCGCCGGACCCAACGCCGCCCGCGAACCTTACCTCAATTTGACCCGCAAAATGATCCTGGAATTCCCGAACGGCGGCGGCGAATTCCAGATCGAACCCGACGCCTCCAGCGCCAGCTATTTTTGCGCTGCCGCCGCGCTCTGGCCGCAACATGCTTCCCTCAAGGTCGCCCGGTTTCCCACGTCCGACTGGCAAATCGACGCCGCCTTCCCCAAATTCATTCCCTTGCCGCGCACAATTTCGCGCCGCACCCAACTCGGCGACAGCATCCTGACCGCGATGATTCTCGCCCCCTTCGCCGAATCCCCGGTGAAATTCACCCATCTCGAACGATTGCGCGTCCAGGAGTGCGAACGCGTCGCCGTCCTGCGCACGGAATTGACCAAATGCGGCGCGAAGGTCGTCGAAAAAGGCCAGTGCCTCACCCTCTTTCCGGGCGCCGAAACCATGCACGGCGCGACCATTGACACCTACCACGACCATCGCATCGCCATGTGTTTCGCCATTCTGGGATTGAAAATTCCCGGCATTAAAATCAACAATCCTGCCTGCGTGAAAAAAACCTTTCCCAATTTTTTCCAGAAACTCGCCGCCCGGCCCCCGGCCGGACTCGGCGTGGTCGTACTTGATGCCCGGGGCCGCCGCCTGCCGGTGGCCGGACTTTTCGCAGGGGACGAATCGTGAAAAACCCGAACATCGTCATCGCCATCGATGGCACCAGCGCCTCCGGCAAAAGCACCAACGCCAAACGCGTCGCCCGCGAGCTGGGCTATGTTTATGTGGACACCGGCGCGATGTACCGCACCCTCGCCTGGCACATCCTGCGCCAGGGCGTGGACCCGCACGACGCCAAAGCCGTGGCCGCGCTCTGCCGCAAATGGAAAACGACACTCGAATGCGACGGCCGCCAGGCGATTTTGCGTGTCAACAGTTACTATCCGGAAAAGGAAATTCGCACCGCCGAAGTCAGCGCCGCCGTCCCCCACGTCGCCGCCGTCCCCGCCATCCGCCAATGGATGAAAAAAACGCAGCGCGACTGCCTCAAATTCGGCAGCCTGGTCATGGAAGGCCGCGACATCGGCACCCATGTCTTCCCCGAGACCGATTTCAAATTTTATCTTGACGCCAGCCCGGACGAACGCGCCCAGCGCCGCGCCGCCGAGGGCATCCAGGAAAACCTCGCCGCCCGCGACCAGCGCGACAGCCAGCGCAAAGTCGCCCCGCTGACCGTCGCCTTGGGCGCGCGAGTCATCAACAACTCCCGCATGACCGCCGACGAAACCAGCGCATTAATCCTCGCCGAAATCCGCAAAAAACTCGGCACCCGTCCGCCCGCATGAACCCGACGCCCCCTCCAAAAATATCGGGAGGGGCGAGCTCCTGCGAGCCCCTGATTTCTTCCCCAGTCATCCATGAACCCCGGCTATAAAATCGGCTGGCATTTGTTCCGTTTTGTTTTCCGGTTCTATTTCCGCTGGCGCGTCCTGAATCCCGAACGCGTCCCGTTGACCGGCCCGGTCATCCTCGCCTGCAACCACGCCAGCTTTCTCGACCCGCC